>Ga0316217_10000634_pt1 | contig 48844 bp, 84 predicted proteins | sample 1anoAmetaG_FD_203633 | JGI IMG/M metagenome (GOLD analysis project Ga0316217, IMG submission 203633) | Freshwater microbial communities from Trout Bog Lake, Wisconsin, USA - 1anoA | ecosystem: Environmental > Aquatic > Freshwater > Lake > Hypolimnion/Profundal zone | place: USA: Wisconsin...
CAAACCCTACTCAGTATCAGTTCAAATCTGATTATCCGTACCAAATGTAGGTCATTAGTGTAATGGTAACATACCTGACTCCAAATCAGTTGTTGAGGGTTCGAATCCTTCATGGCCTGCCAATTTTAATAACAATAAGGTGACTTATGAAAAGCTTTAATCTGGAGGAAGTAAAAGCGTTTATCTCTGCACAATCTGAAGACACCAAGATTTATCTTGGTGCGGATTCTGAAAGATTTAAAATCAAAGGTGTATGGTATGCAGACTACACATTAGCTGTAGTTGTTCATATTGATGGTGAACATGGTTGTAAAATTTTTGGTGACGTAATTCGTGAAAGAGATTATGACCAAAAGAAGAATAAACCTGCTATGCGTCTGATGAATGAAGTATACAAGGTATCTGAATTATTCCAAAGTCTCTCTGATGTTTTGGAAGATAGATATGTTGAAGTACACTTGGATATTAATCCAGATTTAAAGTATGGTTCATCTTGTGTTGTACAACAAGCAATTGGTTACATTAAAGGAACATGTAATGTTAATCCTCTTGTAAAACCAAATGCATTTGCTGCTACTTATGCAGCTGATAGACTAAAACATGTGTTACAAAATGTAGCATAAAAAAGTTTGCTCCCATAGTTTGAACGGTAAAACGATTCCTTGGTAAGGAATAAACGATGGTTCGACTCCATCTAGGAGCTCCAAAAAGTGGTTGACAATATGTGGATCATTTGTTATAATGGTCCACATAAACTGAATGAATGCCCTCGTAGCGCAATTGGTAGAGGCAACGGTCTTAGAAGCCGTCCAGTGTCAGTTCGAATCTGACCGAGGGCACCAAATTAATGGGGATATGGTGTAATTGGTAGCCACACCAAACTTAAAATTTGATGGAGAAATCCGTGCCGGTTCGAGTCCGGCTATCCCCACCAATCTAGGGCCTCTAGCTCAATGGTTAGAGCAGCGGACTCATAATCCGTTGGTTCAGGGTTCAAATCCCTGGGGGCCCACCAATTATGCCCCGGTCGTTCAATGGAAAGGACATGGTTCTTCTAAAGCCAGAATGGGGGTTCGATTCCCTCTCGGGGTGCCAAATAAAGGTTGCCAAAGAGGCATATATAGAGTATAATGTTTGAACAATGCGGGATTAGTTTAAAGGTAAAATAGAACCTTGCCAAGGTCCAGTTGACAGTTCAATTCTGTCATCCCGCTCCAATTTAAATGCGGAAGTAACTCAATTGGTAGAGTACTGTCCTTCCAAGTCAGATGTTGCGAGTTCGAGTCTCGTCTTCCGCTCCAATTTATGAGGTGTTTTATGAGTGTTAAGAAAGTTAGTAATCCAATGCATACTCGTCACGGTCGTCCAAATTGGAAGGCACACAGTATTGTACAACTACAAGAAGCATTGGTGAAGAATTCTACTCCTAAGGTAAAACACAAGATCCAGAGTGAACTGGATCGTAAATTAAATGCCCTCAAAGCATAAGTGGCGATGAAAAGAGAGAAACCTAATTGTTTATATTGTGGTAAGAAAGTAAAAGAACATAAATCTACTTTTTGTAGTAGAGATTGTAACCAAAAATACAATCTAATACAAAGAATTCATAATAAGACTGCATCACCCAAAACAATTAAAAAGTATCTAATTTATACTGAAGGCAATAAATGTGGTGTTTGTGGAATAACAGAATGGAATCAGAAATCTATTGTTATGGAGTTAGAACACATCGATGGCAATTCTGAAAATAATGAATTGTACAATCTTTGTTTAATATGTCCAAACTGTCATTCACAGACATCTACCTATAAAGGTGCAAACCGAGGAAATGGTAGACATTATAGAAGATTGAGATATAAAGAAGGTAAAAGTTTTTAGCCTTGTTCGCATAGTGGTTGATTGCAGCGGTCTTGTAAGCCGCCGACTTAGGTCCCCGTCAGTTCGAATCTGACACAAGGCTCCAAATTGCGGTTTGTTATGGAACTGACAAGAATACCCTTCTTGTTATACTGTTCGATTCAGTAGAACCGCTCCAAATGTGACCGAAAGAAAGTAGGTCAAAAAGATCGAAGACCAGAAGCGATTTAAAATAAAACACTGGCGTGAACATAGAACGGTCATAACGAAATGATGACACTGGAAGCGTAACCAGTACTTATCTCTGAGTAGCTCAACTTGGTAGAGCTTTCGCTTTGGGAGCGAAGGGTTGCACGTTCGATTCGTGTCTCAGAGACCAAATTAATGTGTGTGGACCGGCTAGGTGAAGGTCTCTGACTGTTAATCAGAAGGCCCCGAAAGGGGGCGAGGTTCGAATCCTCGGCACACAGCCATTTCAGATACTATCGAACTTAATGTTATTATAAATAAATAATAAAAAGTACGAGGTATAAATGAGTAAAAACTCTGAAAGTGTAAAGACTTGGAGAAAAAATTCCAAGGTCAGGATGGTGGAATCTATGGGTGGTTGTTGTCAAATATGTGGGTATAACAAATCACATAATGCATTAGAGTTCCATCATATAAATCCTAATGAAAAAGAAATGGGATTAGGTGGTGTTAGGGGTAATATAGTAAAATGGGAAAGAATTGCTTCCGAATTAAGAAAATGCATTTTATTGTGCTCTAATTGCCATAGAGAAATACACGATGGAACTACATTACTACCTAATATATTTGCAAAATTCGATGAAAAATATCTAAACTATAAAGATTTAATTGAAAAAGAACCGAAAATTAAAAAAGGTAGATTTAGAAAAGTTGAATGGGGGGAAATAAATCTACTTGAATTAAAAGAGAAGTATTCTAATGTGCAAATAGGTAATATGTTAAATGTTAGTGAAACTGCTGTTAGAAAACAATTAAAAAAATTAACAACAGAAGTGAGATAATTATGTATAGACCTACTGGAAAGAATGTTTTAGTTGAACGTATTGCAGCTGCAAAGCAAACTGAATCTGGAATTATTTTAAAGTCAACACAAGATCCTGATAGAGCAAAGATTATTGCAATTGGACCTGAAATTGATGAAATTACTGTCGATGAAGTTGCTTTGGTTAACTGGAATGCGGCAACTAAGGTTGAAGATGAACTATATATTATTCCAATCGATCATATTATCTTGATCTTCGAAGACGCTTAAGTTTGATGCGGGTTAGATTTCTGGTGAAATCACTGGTCTCATAAGCCAGTCTAGAGTAGTTCGATTCTGCTACCCGCTACCAATTATACAATGTACATCTCGGTATATAACGAGTGTAGTTGGACATTTTAACAAAACCCCTCAAGCCTATCAACGATGCTCAAACTGAGGGGTTTCTTTTTTATGGGGTAAATTATGAAAATTATTGCACTTAAACTTGTTACTGGTGAAGATATTCTTGGTGAAGAAATTTCTTCAGATAGTGAACGCATTATTCGATTACAAAATCCGGTTGGCATTACTATTGTTGCTGGTCAAGATGGTAGACCCAATGTAGGATTCTCCCCTTTTCCTCTTCATTCAGAAGATAAAACAGGAAAAACTATTGACATTCAGTTCGCTCATGTAGTATACTCCTATGAACCTGCTGAAGATTTCAAAGCAAATTATGACAAAATCTTTGGATCTGGGATCGTACTTCCTAATAAGACTTTGATTACAGGTTAATGAAAAATTTCTATACAAACGTTCAGGTTTCCGGTAGCAACATCCTTTATCGGGGTGTTGTTAACGGTAAAAGAGTAAAACAGAAGGTTGAATACTCACCTTCTTTTTACATTCCATCTAAAATTCCATCCAAATTTAAGTCACTAAAGGGTGACAATCTACAACAGAAAATCTTTGGCACGATGCGTGAAGCTCGTGACTATATCAAGCAATTTGATAAAGTTTCTGGTGCACCTACAATCTATGGCCAGTCTCGTTTTGAATATGCTTTCATTGCAGATCAACACAAAGGACAAATTGATTGGGATTTCGATAAAGTCTCTATTGCAATCATCGATATCGAAGTTGGATCGGAGAATGGTTTTCCTGATCCATACCTTGCAAATGAACCCATTACAGCCATCACCGTTACATATCTAAATGGTGCAACCTGGGTCTTTGGTTGTGGTGAATATGAGACTAAAGGTGATGAACACTATCTACGTTGCAAAGATGAATGGACTCTTTGTAGGCAGTTCCTTAAACTCTGGACAGAAAGGTGTCCGGATGTAATCACCGGTTGGAATACCAAGTTTTTCGATATTCCATACATCGTCAATCGTTTTCGTAAAATTCTTGGCGAGGATGACACCAGGAGACTGTCCCCTTGGAATTATATCTCTGAACGTAAGACTAACGTAAATGGCCGAGAATTGATTGCCTATGGTATGGAAGGTGTCGCATCACTCGATTATATCGAACTTTATAAGTGGTACGCTCCAAACGGCAAGACTCAAGAATCTTATCGTTTGGATAATATTGCTCATGTTGAGTTGAAAGAACGTAAGTTGTCTTATGAAGAGTATGGAAACCTGCATAATCTGTATAAAGAAAACTTTCAATTGTTCATCGAATATAATATCAAAGACGTTGAACTTATTGTTCGTCTTGAAGATAAATTAAAGCTTCTTGAGTTGGGTTTGACTCTTGCATATGATACTAAATCAAACTATGAGGATATCTTTGCACAAACCAGAATGTGGGATGCTCTGACGTATTCTCATCTGTTAGAAAGAAACATTATCGTTCCCCCAAGAGTTGTTAAAGAGAAGGATGCGTCCTTTGAGGGTGCTTATGTAAAAGAAGTTCAAGTAGGTATGCACAATTGGGTTGCATCTTTCGACTTGAATTCTCTGTATCCACATTTGATGATGCAGTACAATATTTCACCAGAAACATTGATTGAACCAGAAGATTACACACAAGAAATGCGTGATATTCTGTCTCAAGGTATTACTGTTGAAAAAATGCTGCATAAACAAATTGATTTGAGTGCCCTTGAAGGTCTCAATGTTACCATGACTCCTAACGGTCAATTCTTTAGGACCGATATTCAAGGTTTCTTACCGAGAATGTTAGAAGAAATGTATAATGATCGAAAGAAGTTCAAGAAGATGATGCTTGAAGCCAAGCAACAGTATGTCAATGAACATGATGAAAAGAAGAAGTTTGAGATTTCAAAAACAGTAGCAAAATATAAGAATATTGAATTAGCTAAGAAAGTTGGTTTGAATTCTGCTTATGGTGCGACCGGTTCACAGTATTTCAGATTCTACGATTTGCGTATGGCATTGGGTGTAACAATGGCAGGTCAGTTGTCTATTCGTTGGATCGAAAAGAAACTGAATGAGTTTATGAATAATTTATTGGAGACTAGTAGTGATTATGTGGTTGCGTCTGATACTGACTCGATTTATCTCAATCTTGGGCCGATGGTACATAAATTTTCTCTTCACCGAGGTGACACTTTCAAAACTATCTCCATCATGGATAAATTCTGTGAAGAGAAGATTCAACCATTTATCGATAGAAGTTACAGAGAACTTGCTGACTATGTGTACGCTTATGATCAAAAGATGCAAATGAAGCGAGAGGCTCTTGCAGACAAAGGTATTTGGACTGCCAAGAAGAGATATATTTTGAATGTATATAACAATGAAGGTGTTCAGTTTGAGGAACCTGATATTAAAGTTATGGGACTTGAAATGATTAAATCTTCAACTCCAGCATTTATTCGTGAGAGAATGGCTGAATTGATTAAGGTTCTTTTGAATGGTACTGAATCTAAAGTTCAAGAGTTTATCGAAAAATTTAGAAGTGAATTCAAGAAACAGTCTGCTGAAGATATTTCATTTCCCCGTGGAGTAAATGGTCTTCAAAAGTGGTCTGATCCTGTTTCATTGTATAAGAAAAGTTGTCCGATTCATGTTCGTGGTGCAATTCTATATAATTATTATCTGAAACAGAATGGACTCGACAAGCAATATCCTTTGATCCAAGAAGGGGAAAAGTTGAAGTTCACTTATCTTAAAATGCCAAATCCAATCAAAGAAGATGTTATTTCTTATCCACAGAAACTTCCAACAGAATTGGGGCTTGACAAGTATATTGATTATGATGTACAATTCGATAAAACTTTCTTAGATCCAATCAAGATTATTATGGATTCTATCGGTTGGAAAACTGAAAAAACAAGTTCGTTAGCTGACTTTTTTAATTAAGGTGATAAATGAGTATTCTAGATAAAATCAAAAAGAATTCTACTATTAAGGATTCTGCAATTCTAGCAAAGTCAAAGTTCTTCAATGAGAAGGACATGATTCCTACTTCTATTCCAGCAATCAATATTGCATTGTCTGGTAAGTTAGATGGTGGTCTTACTCCGGGTCTTACTATGTGGGCTGGACCGAGTAAACATTTTAAAACTTCATTTAGTCTGTTGATGGCTAAATCATATTTGGAGAAATACGAAGATGCAGCTCTCTTATTCTATGATAGTGAATTTGGCACACCACAGTCTTACTTTGATTCTTTTGGAATTGATACTAATCGGGTACTTCATACTCCTCTAACTGATATTGAACAGTTGAAGTTTGATATTATGAATCAGTTGAGTAGTCTTGAACGTGGAGATCATCTGATTATTGTTATTGATTCTATTGGTAATCTTGCATCTAAGAAAGAAGTTGATGATGCTCTTGATGGCAAATCTGTTGCAGATATGAGTCGTGCAAAACAGGTTAAATCATTGTTCCGTATGATTACTCCACATTTGACTATGAAGGACATTCCTATGGTCGTGGTTAATCATACATATAAAGAAATTGGATTGTATCCCAAAGATATTGTAGGTGGTGGTACCGGTTCATATTATTCAGCAGACAATATCTATATCATTGGTAGACAACAAGAAAAAGAAGGAAAAGAGATCGTTGGTTACGATTTCATTATCAATGTGGAGAAGTCGAGGTATGTCAAAGAAAAGTCTAAAATCCCTATTACTGTATCTTATGACGGTGGGCTTAGCAAGTGGTCTGGTCTTCTTGATCTTGCAATTGAATCCGGCCATGTCATCAAACCCTCTAATGGATGGTACTCTAGAGTCGATCCAAACACAGGGGAAGTAGAAGATAAGAAGTATCGTGAAGCTGACACAAACACTAAAGATTTCTGGAGTTCTATCATAAACAATGATAGTTTCAAGGAATTTATTGAAGACAAGTATCGGGTAGCGTCTACCCAAATTATTTCTAGTGAGGAAGAAGATGATTGAAAATGTTGATTACCAGTATATTAATTCTGTAACCGATTCTACATCAGTTCATATCAAACTTTTAAGTGGTCCCTATGAGGGGACCATTTTTAAGTATGGCAAGGTTAAATTTGAAGAAAAAGATGAACAGGCCTATTTACTTTTTGACTATGATGTGTTAGAATCCAAGGTAAGTAAACCAAAGAAATTGGAAAAGAATGAAGACTTCAAGAATTGCATTGGCAATTTGTTGATTGAGATCATATCTGGAAATTTAGAACAGGAAATTATTGATGAGAATGGAACAACTGATCTTGAGGAATCTAATTCAGAATGAAGATTATTTCCGAAAGGTCTTACCTTTCCTGAAGAAGGAGTATTTTAGTGACAGGACCGAGAAGAATATATTTCAAGAACTTGAATCATTTGCGAACAAATACAATGCATCACCTTCACTTGATGCACTTAGTATTGCCATCAAGGAAAAGAGAAATATTACAGGTGAAGAAATTGAGAAGTTCGAAGATTACCTACAAGAAATTAAATCCACTTCTAGCCTCTCTGTTTCGGAAGAACAATGGCTCATCGACAAAACTGAAAAATTCTGTCAAGAAAAAGCAGTATATAACGCAGTTCTTGAATCGATTTCCATATTGGATGGGAAAGATAAAAGTCACGAAAAGGGTGCAATCCCGAAAATCCTTTCTGATGCGCTTGCAATATCCTTTGACAATTCGGTAGGTCATGATTACCTTGAGAACTCGGATGCTAGATATGAATTCTATCACCGTAAAGAAGAACGAATCCCTTTTGATCTAGATTATTTCAATAAGATTACAAAAGGTGGTCTTCCAAGTAAGACACTCAACATTGCTCTTGCCGGAACTGGTGTTGGTAAAAGTTTGTTCATGTGTCATGTTGCGGCTGGATGTTTGGTACAAGGTAAAAGTGTACTATATATCACGTTAGAAATGGCAGAAGAGAAGATTGCAGAACGTATTGATGCAAATCTTCTCAATGTCAAAGTTGATGAATTAGAAAAACTTTCCAAAGAAGAATATGATAGAAAGGTTGCTCGTGTTCGTAGTAAGACAACGGGGAAATTGATCATCAAAGAATATCCAACTGCATCAGCATCGGCTACACATTTTAGGACTTTGTTAAATGAACTTCATCTCAAACGCAACTTCAGACCTGATATTATCTTTATTGACTATCTCAATATCTGCACTTCTTCTCGTATTAAACCTGGCGCTAGCATTAACTCCTATACCTACGTCAAATCGATTGCTGAAGAACTTCGTGGCCTTGCGGTTGAATATTCTGTCCCTGTTGTATCTGCTACACAAACAACAAGAGCAGGATTCAACAGTTCCGATCCTGGATTGGAAGACACTTCTGAGTCTTTTGGGTTACCGGCAACCGCCGACCTGATGTTTGCATTGATCTCTTCTGAAGAACTGGAAGAGTTAGGACAGATCATGGTGAAGCAGTTGAAGAACCGTTACTCTGATCCTACCTTTATGAAACGTGGAGTGATTGGTGTTGATAGGAGTAAGATGAAACTGTATGATGTTGAACAGTCAGCGCAAGATGATATTGTTGATTCCGGTTATGATAAGATTCCAAAAACTGACATGAAAAGTAAATTCGAAGGTTTTAAAGTATGAGTTTTGAAAAAGAAGATGCCATACACGTTTCTAAAGTATACGAAGACTATTTCAGTAATTTTAGTCGTATAGATGAGTATATGAAAGATCAGAAGTTGGCATCTTTATCTGATATACCAACCAATGCATTGTTTCCACCAGAAGATGATCTATTCTCTGATTTCAATATGCATCCAAATGATATGGATTTAGATGTTGTTGAGATTCCAGGATCACAATGGGAAACATTATTGAGTATCACCTCCTCACATATTAATATTGCACCTGTTGGTAAAAATATTAAACTCGCTGTTCTTGAAAAGAATACTGGTAAATATGTTGGATTTATTCGTCTTGGTTCGCCATTGATTAATTGTAAACCTCGTAACGAAATGCTTGGTCAGGTATTCACTCAAACAATAGAAAATGCTAAAATATTTAACAAGACTACACTAATGGGTTTTGTTATTGTTCCATCACAACCATTTGGATATAACTATCTTGGTGGTAAATTATTGGCTGCTATTTGTTGTTCACATGCAGTAAGAGAGATTTGTAACAAGAAATATGATATGAATCTCTGTTTATTTGAAACTACATCACTTTATGGTAGTTCAAAATCTGTATCTCAGTACGATGGCATGAAACCTTATATTAGATTTAAAGGTTTGACTGATTCAGATTTTCTTCCTATGATGAATGGTAAACCTTTTGAGGATTTGAAAAACTTCATGGAAGAAAAGATTGGAAAAATTATGGATGATAATGCTTCTAGTAGAAAACTCAAGATTTCACAAAGGATCATTGCTTTGACTAAGCAGGCTCTAAAAGGTTCAGTAGAAGGTGAACATTTTAATAAAATAATTGAAAATGCTAAAAGTCTAACTGAACAAAAAAGGTATTACATATCTGATTATGGATTTGAAAACTATATTGATGTAGTTAATGGTAAAACTGACAACTTGATTAAAGGTCAGAATTATGATAAGTTTGAATTGGAAAATATCATAGAATGGTGGAAAAGGAAAGCAACAAACCGTTATGAAACTTTGAAGTCTGAAGGTCGATTGAGGACTGAACTTGAGGTGTGGACCTCAGGAAAAGATATTGATATCATTCGATAAATATCTTTATTTGGGATATAAACTATGGCAGCAACAACAGCACAACAGGAAGATGGATCAAAATGGATCTTCCAGAGAGCATTAAAAGATGATATAAACTATATCAATCTTACACCGAGAAACCAATTCGTTGATGCTAAAACCCAAGAAATAATTAAATCGAATTGGGAAAATATGACAATGCCCAAAAAGAAACAAAAATGGGAACCTTATCTGAATATTACTTTGGATAAGGATTACATAGAGCTTCAAAAAATATTTGACCCATCTTACAGACCGGGATCCAAAAAATCTGATCCAGTACCGAAAGATTGGTTACAATCATATTTTGCTCAACAAAAAGCATTATTGGACAAATATTCTGGTACAAACTTTAAAGAATTAAAATTTTATCGTGATGGTGGTTTTATGAACTATATTACTGCCATCATTGGTCATCTGGGTGTTTCTAAAAAAGATGCTTGGAACCCTGCTGATATATGGATAATTGACATTAAAAAAGCAAATCACGAAGACAAATTACGTCAAGAAATTATAGAAACAGCAACAATAAATGGTGAATATCCTACAAAACCTTATGAACGAGCTGTAAAAATACAAGAGATCAATGCTTTGTTGAGAAACTATTATAGATCGAATACTATCATAGGTGTCTCTCTGAAAAAGACAGGAAAAACGGCACATTATGTGGATGTGAATGTTTCCTCTACTGAACTTACAACAAAACAAGAGTTTGATAAAATTGAAAAATTAGTATGTGAAATAAAAAATATAAAATGTGATCTATCGATAAAGACGTTTAAGGAAATTTATGGAGATAAATCTTCCGAAAAAGCGGAGAAAATGAAAAAAGAACTAAAGAAAGTTGGAGTTGATACTACACATTATCCACCTAATCCTTTGACTTTTGGAACACAAGAAACTGTAATAGAAATCTTAGATAAGGATCATAATAAAACATATACATTATCCATCAAAGCAACAACAACAAGTCACTATAGTAATCTAAAATATGAACCAACAGAAAAGGGAAAAGGTGCTGCTAAATTAGGTAAAGCTCCAGTTGACATGGTTGCGGATCTAGTTAAAAAATACGGTGTCAATTTTTCAAACGAAAATAAAAAATATCCCAACAAATCTGATGATATTGTTAAAATAAAAGAAATTATTAATCGTGTTAAATCTCTAACAAATAGAGCGGGTATACCTATAGAGAAGAAAGAAGAATCTTGGGACGCAATTGAAAAAAACATAATTGAAGTTTTTAAATCTGATCCTGTTACCGCTCAATCTAAATTAATGCAATTGGATTTTATTTGTGGAATATTAACTTTAGAAAAAGATAAAGTTCAGAAAATGATGACAGATATCGTTTATGATGCGATGAAAAAAGGTAAAAAATTCGGGCCATTTGGAAAAGTATATTAATCGGAGATATTATGACTGCTACTGTGATTTTACCAACTACTGGTGCGCCAGAGTTTAAAGATGCAATTGAAAGTGTACTCAATCAAACATATCCAACAAATGCATATGTTGTAGTTGATGGGATTGAAAATTTTGATAAAGTTGATAAAATACTTTATCACATGAAATTGGATTCATCAAAATTCAACATATGCGTTCTTCCAGAAAATGTGGGTGCAAATGGGTTCTATGGTCATAGAGTTTATGCCGCATTTACCCATCTAGTCAATACTGATTATGTTCTTTATCTAGATCAAGATTGTTGGTTAGAACCAACTCATGTTGAATCTTGTGTCAAGACGATTGAAGAGAACAATTTAGACTGGTGTTATTCTCTCAGAAATATATATGAACAGAATGGTGAATTTGCATGTCAAGATAACTGTGAATCATTAGGTCCTCAATGGCCCATTATGGGATATGCTCATGTGGATACAAACTGTTACTGTATTAGAACAAATTGTGCAGTCCAAGTTGCATCTAATTGGCATGGTGGATGGGGACAAGATAGAAAATTCTTGATGTGTCTATTTGATTCCTTTAAAAAGTTTAACACCACAAGCCAATATACAGTAAACTATCGTATGGGTGGTGGAACTAATGCGGTGCAATCTGACTTCTTTAAACATAATAATAAACTTGTTGAACAACATTTCAATGGAGAACTGCCGTGGCGAAAGTCTTAATAGTAGGTAAAAATAGTTTTATATCTCAATACCTATCAAGACATTCAAATTTCTTTTCAGTATCATACAAAGATTATAAAAATGTTGATCTAAAAGATTATGATGTTGTTTTAAATTGTGCTCTCAACCCATTATCAAAAACCAGTTATTATGATGTAAACAATGATGTTGATTTTGAGATTGCAAAATGGGCTAATGATAATAAATGTCATTACATCATGTTTTCCACAAGAAAAGTATATGGTTCATCAACTGAATTAAAAGAGTATTATGAAGATTCTGAACTAAAACCATATGATTATTATAGTGAAAATAAAGTTATCTCTGAATTAAAGATACAATCATATTTTGGAGATTCATCAACAATTATTCGTGGAAGTAATTGGTACGGAAGAGAACTTGGAAGAAACTCATTTATGGGTTATTTCCTTAATTCTCTTGACAAAAACGGTGGTATAGTGTATACTGTATCATCTGATACACAAAAAGATTTATTATATGTGATGGATGCTGCTGATGCCATTGCATCTATGTGTTATAAGAAAGAAACTGGAATTTTTAATCTTGGTAGCGGGTATGGCACCAAGATTGGTGACGTTGGTAACTGGTTGATTACTGGATATGGCCAAGCAAATGTAAAATCAGAATCCAATGAATTAGGTGAACAATTTATTCTCAATAGTGATCTAATATATAATGTATTGGACATTCAAAGGCCGCAAGTTTTAAACAAAGATATTATTAAAAATATAGGTTCATATTATGCAAGACTTGATCATAAGCGCAGTATCGGAGTATAATTACGACAAACTTAAACTCTGGGTCAATTCAATTAATAGAAGTGGTTTCACTGGTAGAAAGGCAGTAGTCGCTTTTAATATCAAAGATGAAACAATCAAACATTTAAACGATAATGGTTTTGAAGTTTGGTTATCTTCCGAACAAAGAAATAAAACAAATGATGGTTATCATTTTGCAGATAACATCACATACCAAGTTCCTGCTCTACGTCACTTCTTTTATTGGAAGTTCCTCAAGGATCAAAAAGACATTCGTTATGTTATTTCCACAGATATATCTGATGTAGTATTTCAGACCAATCCTTCCGAATGGATTGATGAAAATTTTCTACAATTATCCGTTTATTCTCTGATGTATCAATCAGAAGGACTGAAGTATAAAAATGAAGATTGGGGTAATGAGAACTTCCAACAATGTTTCGGTTCAGAAATCTATGAAAAGGTAAAAGATTCATCCATTTATAATGCCGGATCAATGATGGGGAGATTTAATACCTTTGTTGATTTTTCGTTGAATGTGGCTTTGGTTCTTACAAACGCACAACATAATCCTACACCCGATCAAGCAGCAGTTAATCTTGTTCTTTCATTGGAACCTTATAAACAGATTACTCAATTTAATAACCACGATGTTAGTTGGGCTTGTGAGGCAGGAACAACCGTGGATCCAAGTAAGATAGATAAGTTTAGGCCTAATCTGTTATGTCCCGAACCTATTTGGGATGGTGAGTATGTATATAACAGTAAAGGTGAAAAGTATTGTATGGTACACCAATATAATCGTGTACCAGCCTGGAAAGATATTATAGAGAAAAAATATGAGTGAAATTACAATCGTTACCGCTTTCTTTGATATTGGTCGTGGTGATCTTCCTGCAATGAAATATGGAAGAATTCTACCTCACTATCAACATCGTTCGACTGAAACTTATTTTGAATTTTTCAAGAATTTGGCCAAAATCAAAAATCCTATGGTCATATTTACAACACACGATCTTGCGGATCGTGTTAGGAATATTAGAATTGCAGAAGGCCTTGGAGATAAGACAACTGTAATATCTGTAGATTCATATTTACCTGATGATCTATCTCATTATAAAGAAAAGATTGAAAAGGTAATGAATGATCCTGAATATATCTCTAAAATTGTAAATCCACAACTCATTGAGTATTGGCATTCGGATTATGTACTGGTTAATATACTAAAGTCTTGGTACCTCAACTATGCAATTGAAAGAGATGTTGTAAAAACCGATCTTGTAGCTTGGATTGATTTTGGATATGTTCGTAACCTGGAAACTTTACCTAAAAACTTGAAATGGAACTATGACTTCGATAAAGAGAAGATTCATCTATTCAACATGCGTGATATTGATGGTAATCTGAATAGAACTCTTGCAGATATTGTATATACAGGTGATGTTTATATTCAAGGTTGTCATATTGTTGCCGGATCCAATATGTGGAAGAAATTATATAATCTGGTACTTTTAAATTTAGACCTTGCTTTGAGTATGAATCTTTCTGATGATGATCAGACTTTCCTGTTAATGTCTTATCTATCAGCACCACAGTATTTTGAACTGCATTACAATTCACCTGATGATTGGTTCAGAATTTTCAAAGATTACAACAAGGTATAAAATAATGAAGAATGAAGCTAGTTTGAGTTTTTTTAATAGTGTTTCCGTTTATAGAAATGCTACAGAACAATCTCTAATCGAATTGAGAAAGATTTATCCAGAAGAATATATTCTATTAGCCTGTGATGGTTGTGATAGTTATATGGAAATGGCTAAAACTTATAATTGCGAATATTTACATTGTAATAAAAGATTGGGATATCAACAACAGCCACATGGATATAAAATTGAAGATGCGTTGGATTTTCTGAGTAGATTCTATATTGCGGCTGTAAGAAGTCCATCCTCACATATTATGTTGATGGAGGACGATATTATACTTACACGTCCATTAAAGTTTGATTATGACTGTGAACATATGAGTGTTCAATCACATGAATTTATTCCAGAACCAGTTTTAGACTGGATCTATCAATTCTCTGGAAAATATCCAAAGACAAACTACTATGCAGGTTGCGGTGGATCAATTTATAAAGTATCAACATTCATTGAATATTACCCAGAAGTTGTAAAGTTCATGAGAACAACTGGAAGAATTATTCAGGATCATATCTATCCCACTATAGGTTGGGTTGATTGTTTCATGACCATTTTCTTTATGTTGGCAGGAAAAGACTTTACAGTTAATCCTAGGTGTACAGAACTCCCAAGAAGTTCACATGATAAACCGAAGAGTGATATTGATTATGATAAGTTGGTTAATGATCTTAGACCAGATTACGATGTAATCATGCACTATAAGAAATACTATTAATAAGAGCGAGGTTATTATGTCACAAGGTTATCTTTTGATCGGTCTTGGTCAAAAATATATTGTAGAAAATTATCATTTAGTTAGAACACTAAGAATGCAGGGTGAAACTAGACCTGTTTCTATACTTGTTCATAAACAAGACGAAGAAATGGCTAAAAACTTCAAAGTTTTTGATGATGTAGTAATATTTCAACCAGATATAAACGATTCTGTGTATTTGGATTGTCAAAATGATTTTGAAAGAAATTGTGTATACATCAGATTGAATCTGGAAAAGTATTCAACCTATGATGAAACTATTAACTTAGATAGTGATGTTTTGTGTCAGTATAGCCCAAATAAGATTTGGGATTATATGAAAGAGAATAAGTTTTCTGTTGCCAATATGGGAAATAAAGTAGCTGATCCAAATTGGCATTGGGGTGAATCTAATAACATTTCCAAGTTACTGGGTAAAACTATTCCTTCTATGCATTGCGGATTAACTTATGTAAAAAAAGGTGAATTTGCTGATAAATTTTTTGAAAGTGCAAGAGAAGTTTTCTTGAATTATGATAATTATGGATGCAAGAGATTTTTTAGAGGTGCTAGAACGGAAGAAGGTATCTTTGCTATTGTATATGCTAAGTTAGGAATCTTACCTATTGGTTATACTGAATTTCCTATTATGTCATTTAATTATGATGGTGACGAAGTTATTCCATCAAATAAACAAATTCTATTAGATGAAAATAATAGAGTATTTGAACATGACAGTTATGTTCCTTTTATCCACATGTTTGAAAAGATGGAAGGTAAAAACTATCAAAAGTTATACTACAGAATAGTGAAAGATAGTATGTTTAATGTTGTGTTGATAACTTCTTCTATTGGAACTACTTTTGGTAAAGTGAGTATCGAAGATCGATATAAACAAACACTAAAAACAATTGAATCGGTTAAAAAACATATTAAAAATCCATTCATTATTATGAATGACATTTCTCTGGTGGACGCAAAAGAATATCTTGATGATATAAAGAAAAAGGTAAATATCTTGATAGAATCTGGAGACGAAAAGGATGATATTGATAAATTGATCTGCAAATTAAGTAAACCAGAATATCTAGCATCAGTTAATTACGATAGAAGCTTACCTGAATTATTCATGTTATACAAAATGTTACTTTGTGTTACTAGAAATATTAACATGCTTGACTTAAATAGAGTATTTAAGATTAGCGGAAGATATTATCTCACCGATGATTTTGATATGAATGATTATAGTGGTACATACGGAAAATATGTATTCTTAAAGTCTCCAATTCAATCTTATCCTGTTTTTGAATGTAGATTCTGGTCAATGTGTAAAACTAATGTTCCAGATTTTATGAAACTTATTGATATCATGGGTAAACATTTACAGAATCAAGGTAATAACATGGAACATGTATTCAAAAGATATATTGACCCCAACAACATTATTGAATTCGATAAAATCAATGTTGAGGGTATAATGGCCTTCGATGGAAGAGATATTAAGGAGTAATATGAAACTTTATATCAAGCATATTGGTTCTTTAGGTGATTTGTTAAATTCACTACCAGTATTATCAGGATTAAATAAGAAAATAGGTAAATTTGATCTAGTTATAAAACATGAACTGACACAATTCAAAGGTATAAGAGAATTTTTCTTGTACCAAGATTTGTTCGACAACGTATATCTTGACAATGAGATCAATATCGATTATAATGTGGTACAGTTAGACATTTGGAACTGTAGACACACAGTAAATTCTGATATTCGTCCACATGAAACGTGCAAATATGAAAATTGGATAAGAGACAACCTAAACCCCGATTTTGAAGTAGATGATGATTTTGAAATCAAATTCCCCCATTGTGACATTGAAGTTAAAGATAACTATTATGTTGGTGATCGCTGGGCTGGTCAATTTACAGACAGAAGAAGAGAATGTAACATTTTGACCTATCTTTCTGACTTTGAATTCATTGATTATAACAATGACATTCTAACTAATTGTTATATTATTAAGAATTCAACGAAACCTTTTATCACAAATCTGACTGGTGTTTCTGTTATTGCGGATTTACTTAATAAAGAAACATTTATTGTTTGGAAACCTGAAGACTGGAAACCAGAGTATAGAAACGGAAATGATGTGTCTTGGGATAACTGTAATATCGACAAAGTGTTTGAAAAACATTTCTATAAGAATAGAAAGTCAAAAATGGTACATGCAACAGAACTAGAAAGATTACTATGAAAGAAAATTATAGATTTTTAAGAGCCGGTCACTTATATCAAACAGAAGTAACTGGTATTGGTCCACAATACTCAATAGAATATTGTAATTATTACAACAATATTCCATCTGATGCAATGTCTGAAATTAGATACAATGTTGTTAAGCAATATGTAAAGGAATTTGATTCTATTTGTGATTTTGGATATGGTAATGGTGCATTTATTCGATATTGCCAATCTAAAGGTCACACATCACATGCATATGATATTTCAGATTATCCTGTACCAGAAGGTGTACAATGTGTAAGTGATATTGATGATCTAGAAGTTGATGTTATGACTTTCTTTGATTCAATCGAACATATCGTAGAGGAAGATTTGGTATCTTTCTTGAATAATAAGAAGGTGAAGTATTTTGTTATTTCTGTTCCTTGGTTCCATGAATTCTTGGGTGTCGGATCATTTAAAAACTGGAAACACAGAAAACCGAATGAACATTTTCATCATTTTGATGTACATGGTTTGGTTGGACTACTAACTGATGCAAATTGTTCTATTATTCATATCGGAAATGAAGAAGATCAAATAAGAAAACCGGTCGATATGTGGCCAAATATTCTAACTGTTGTAGCAAAAAAGAATATATAAATACCTTTAGGCAACCATAGTGTGTTGCAATTCATAAGGATAATACATGATAAATTTTAAATTCTATTTACAGGAATCTGTATTCGATAATCTTGGTGGTTATCGTGGGCATTATAGACACCCAGAAGAATTGTTTTTGGATCATGGTAAAGAAGGTGCTGTAGCAGCACATAAATTATTACAAGATACTGCTAATAACCGTCACCCATTACAAAAGAAAGGTGATGGTTCATTGGCATTTCATATTGTTACCAATGTTCAAGGTAAAAAAGGTATTGCTACCAAGTCCATTGATAACAAAGATCCAAAGATCAATTACACACACGAAGACATAGAAAAAAACCATGGACACTCTCCTGGCCTGGCTGATAAATTACATCAGTTACTTGATAATGCACACAAAATTTCTGGAAATAATCGCCATATTTCTGGTGAGTTCTTATTTACTCCAAAAGAAGTAGAAAAGGAAAAGAATGGTGGTGTTTCTTTTAAACCTAACACTATAAAAAATGAAGTTCATGATGATGCAGAAGCGCAAAAAATCAAGAATGCAAAGGTTGGTGTTGCTATGCACTCAGCTTTCAATGAGAAGGGTGAAAGAAAACCATTAGAACCGGGTGATGTAAAGGAACATCCAGATGTTTATAACATGGACCTGTCTGCACCTAAGATTCAAAAGAATGAACAGACAAAAAAGGTATTGAAGAAGTTATCTAATACAATAAGCAATACTCCAAAAGAAGCATTCGACTTCATGAGTCATCCTGATGTTAAAGAACACTTCAAGACTTATATCAATAGAACTGTCAGGGAAGGTTCTAAACCTAATGTCAATGATTTCATTAATCATGTTAATGAACAACATCAAAAGGGTATTGATAAAGTAAAAACTGATAAAGCTAAAAAACAAAAAATCGAAGCTCAACAAAAACACATACAAATGTTGAGTGATAACCGTCAACATATCCAACACGGTGTTAATTTACACAAAGCAACAGAAGAAGCGAAAGATCATTTAGTTGATTTGATTAATAAAGCTGATTCTAACAGTAAAGTGACACATCATCTAGAAAACGCTGACGGATCATTTAGACAGACTGGTGCGGAAGGATGGACATTCGATTCACCTGAACACCACAACATCAATACATTGAAATTGGTCAATCGTGCTGACTTCAGTAGAAACAATTTCAATATGAATGCTCGTTTCCGTAAACCAGTTACGGAAAATATGTTCTTAGAATCTCTGACCAATTATAAACCTAGAAGTAAACATGCTGTTATTACTTTTGGTAGATTCTCACCTCCACATAAAGAACACAGTCATTTGGTTGATGCTGTAGTTGATCATGCAAATGATATTGGTGGAGACCCTCATGTGTTCGTTAGTCATTCACATGATAAAGACAAGAATCCATTGACAGGTAACGAAAAGGTTGCTGTTTTAAGACAAGCTCATCCTGAACATAGAGGTATATTTCACACCTCTTCAAAGACTTCACCATCCATATTCCATGCATTGGCAGACCTTCATGCAAAAGGATATAGACACGCAACTGTTGTATTAGGTGATGATAGAATTGAAGAAATGAAGAACAGTCTTCATGCGTATAATGGAAAGTTTGACAAGAATGGCCGAGGATACAACTTTAAATCTATTCACGTTATGACAAGACATGACCAGAATAACATGAGAGATGCATCTGGTCGTGATGGTGTACATGCTTCTGACGTTAGAAAAGCTGCTAGAGAAGGTGATGTTGATACAGTACAAAGTATGTTACATCCTAATTTAAGTCGTGGTATGGTCAAGTCCATTGTTAAAAGAATACAACAAAGAACAAAAAGTAAATGAAAAATTTCAAAGATTTTATTGTTAATATCTCAGAAAATAGAAGACATGATACTATGTCTAAGGCTATTTTCGTTTCTGGTGGTCCAGGATCAGGAAAGGATGTTATTATTCGTGATGTTTTGTCCGAAACTGATATAAGTGAACTCAACCATCTTCAAGTATATAATTTCCTTGCAGATAAAGATAATATGTTATCAAAATCAAAAGATTACAGAATGGAATCTATTAGACATAGAATGCCTCTGGTAATTAATGCTCCAGCTAGTGATATTGATAAGATTCTTTACATCAAAGAAGAACTTGAAGAGTTTGGTTACACAACTATAATGGTTTACACTAATACTTCAGATCAAGTTAGCAAAGAACGTAACGAAAAACTATCCAGATCAATGAATGAATCAGTACGTCATTCAAGATGGTTGAAGGCACAAGAAAACAAAGATGTGTTTTCAGATTCTTTTGATAATTATATAGAATTCAATAACATGGGTTCTATTGAAGAGTTGTCAGAAGAAATACAAAAAACACACGAAAAGATAAATACTTTTCTAGGTAAAAACATACTAAAAGAGTTCAAGAAAAAGATCAACCCTGCATTGAAGGCTGACGGTCCTGATGATATAACACCAGATAATCGTTCAAGTGAACGTGTTGATAATATCAAGTATGATGCACCTAAGAGAACTAAAACATATACTTTTAGAACATATAGTGAGGCAAGTCAACCACATATGACATATAGCCCACCACCGAAAGAACCTAATTTCAACAAAGATAATGATAAGAATAAAAAGTTGAAAAGAGGTGATAAGTCTTTGAGTGCTGGTAGAGTAGGTCGACCATCCGGAATAGGACCAGAATATGATACTAGAGCTGGTGGTCAAGGAGCAGCAGCTGGTGCTGGTTTAGGTAATCAAACCTATAGTGAAGATAGAGATTTTAATAACGACGATGTTATTAATTTTGCTGGAATGACCAAAAGTGCGAGTCCTAACCCACTAAGTAGTTCATATGATGTTGAAAAGAAACCTTTCAAGAAATTTAAGAAATCATTAAAGGAATTCAACGGTTTTCAGAATGACGATGAGGGAATGGGTGTTGGTGGTGTTCTTGGTGGCGGTGGTAACAAAGAACCTATGCAATCTTACAAAGATCAAAGTAGAAACATTGGTATAACAATTAAAAAGAAAAAAGGAAAGAAAGATGTTTAACAATAAATTTATAAAAGACTCTGTTACTGATGCCGTGGATAAGATTATCTCTGAAGAACCGGAACAGATTGATGAACTGTCAAAGAAAACTCTCGGCAACTACATGAGAGCAAATACAAAGAGAATGGCTGATCCTAAGAATCCAGACTCTATGGAACGTAAGATGAAGAGACATGATGATTATTTCACAGCATCTAAGAAATTCCATAAAGAAGACCTTTCATTCAAAGACTATCTAATCGATTCTTTTAAGAACAAACAGTTCGATATTGAACAGATTGATGAAAAGGAAATGACTCCTGCACAATCAAAGAAGAAAGAAAAAATTGTTCTGTCTATGAAGGATAGAGAAAAAGAATTCAAGGCCAAGTACGGTAAGCGTTGGAAAGAAGTAATGTATGCTACCGCTACCAAGATGGCAATGAAAGAAGAAACTCTTGAAGAACGTTGGGATGATGACGATGAAGATGATGATGTAAAACGTGCTGATGCCGAACTCAAGAGAATGAAGGCAAAGCCAATCGAAGCAGACAAGAAAACTGATCCAGATAAGGAAATTGGTAAGTTGGCAAAGAAGACTCCAAAGGAAGTTGATGAAGCAGTTTCACAAAATAAATCTAAGAAAAATGATTGGATAGAAAATCTTGGTTCAAAAAAAGCAGGAACTAAATCCGGCGACCTGACAACAGACTATCTTAGAAAGGTCGGCCGCAAAGAGTTGCGTAAAATGAATAAAGAAGAAACTGTTGTTGAAGACAAGTGGACAGATATTGCTGACGGTCCTTGGAAGAAGTCAACAAGAAGTAAATCTTCTGCCGCTTCTGCCGCTGCTAATGCTGCTGGTAAAGGACTGAAGAAATTTAAAGACATGAAGAAACTCAAGAAAGAAGATGTTGAGATTGATGAAGGTAAAGATCCAAGTATGGATGCAGGTTGTGGTTCTGATTCTCCTTTTGTACAAAATGCAAACCCTTCAAGTAATCCAATAACACCTGCGGCTAGAGTAAAAGAAGTTGCTCGTCATGCCATGAAGAGAATGAAGAGTGAAATGTTAGGTAAGATTGGAACATCAGAAGAACTTGATTATGAAACAAGATCAACTGATATGCTAAAAGGCCCAGTTAAAGGTGGAAAAAAGGATGATGTTGGTCCAGGTGCAGACTTTAAATCTACCAAAGTTAAATTCCATGCAGGTCCAAAGTAATGAGCAGCAAATCTGACAAGATAAAATCAATTGTTAAAGATACTGTCAGGGAAAAACCAAAGTTTGGTGTGGATCCTAAAGATCCATGGTCTGCAAAGGCTGGCATCAATGAAGATGAACTTCTTAATAGATATATGCAAACAAAAGGATTGAATCCTAAAACTGCAAGTAAAATATCGAAGATTTCAGCTTCAAAGACTGGTGAATTTGAAAAATGGAAAAGAGACCATGTTTCTGGTGGTAGACTTCCGGTTGTCAAAAAGGAAGAAATTGATAAAGGTCTTTCTGATGTAAAAGGTAGTATTAATGCTACTGCAAAAAGACATAAACAACTGAAAGCTAGACAATCTATGCATAATGTTGTTACTACACCTGGTTTGAAAAGAGAAGATGTATATCAAGATCCACAGGCTGCAACACAAACTGTGTTTGATGGTGCAAATAATACAAATGATGTTTCTGAGAAACTTTCAAGAGCTGCAAAATTGATTAAATCGATTTTCAAGAAAAAAGTGAATGAAGATTTGTATGACCATGAGAAGGAAGATAAGTCTGTTGCAACATACGGTAAAAAACCTAAAATAGAAACAGCTGATAAAAAAGATAGTGTCGGTGAAAATAAACCCCATGCGGCCGCTGTTATGACTGGTGGATCAACTTTAACAGGACAGAAAAGAGACACCATAGAAATTGATCCTATGATGAGAAATCGTCCTGGTCAACCAGATATAACAAAAGGAAAAGACAAAGATAAAGACAAGAAGAAAGAAGAAAATAAAAAAGATAAATAATACAGTAAAACTTATTCTAGGAGAACTAAAATGCCAATGTGGGGTAACGATGACGGATACAGCGATAAGCCAATGTTTCCGTATGAAAGACAAGCGAAATCAAATACTTATCCACCGATCTTTTTAACCGTAGCTACAACAGTACTCGCTGGTAGCCCAGGTAATAACACAGTAACATTTACTGGTGCGAATTCAGCTATCAACGCTGGTGTTGCAAACGGTATGTATGTTTATGATACCAGTTTCTATAACAGTATTTCATTTTTCACTGATAATAACGGCGATCCAAATGATAGTCACTATGACTTCTTTGCTTCAAACAATACCGTTATCAATGTTCAAGGTAATGTTGTAACACTTTCTGCTAATGTATTGACAAGTGTTCTTGCTGGAAACGTTATTGCTTTTGCACCACCTATTCCATGGTCAGCACCAGCAAATACATATAATTATGATACTATTCTTGTTACAGCATCAAGATCAGCAAATAATTCAACTACTTCACCAAGTCCTGCAATTGCTAATCTTGGTAATCTGAATGCTGGTTGGAACTTGATCAGAAAGAAAGTCAATAATGATGGTACTGTTCGTTATTTGAAAGAAACTTTAGTTGCATTAGCTAACTCTTCTGCTTCTAATACCAATTCAGGTAACACAACTGCCGGCCAGATTGTCTCTGGTCTATAATATAGGGGGATTTTTATCCCCCTTTTAATTATGCAAAATTTAACTGAAGATAATTTTCTGATATATGCAATGAAGTGTTACATGTCACCTCATTGCATTTTATCGGAGTTTGAAGGTGACATTAAAAGAACGAAGTATCTTAAAAGGTTGTTTCGTAAATATAAAGTTACCAAAATTCTCAAAGAAAGATTGATACTAAATCACATTATTTTATTGAATAATGTTTTTGGTCCTGTAGCCACAACAAGAATTTTATTCTATAAGATTGATGAAAGGGATTATGATATATTGAAAACATTTTTATGTTATCTTAGAATAATGCCAGAAGAAATAGATGGTATTAGAGGAAAAAATATAAATTCTTATGATATACCTATAGACCCCATTGTTGCAGAGATACTACTAAGCATATGAAGACATTTAAAGAACTCAGAGAAGATTTAAAGAAATCTTGTTGGAAAGGTTATACCGCAATTGGTACTAAAAAGAAAGGTGGTAAAACAGTTCCTAATTGTGTTCCTGAAGAAGTTCAGTTAGATGAAAAGTCAGCTGCATGGAAACGCAAAGAAGGTAAAAGTCCTACTGGTGGTTTGAATGCAAAAGGTATTGCATCATACCGTAGAGAAAATCCAGGTTCTAAATTAAAAAAGGCTGTTACGGGTAAAGTAAAACCTGGTAGTAAAGCTGCAAAACGCAGAAAGTCATTTTGTGCAAGAATGAGTGGTATGCCAGGTCCCATGAAGAAACCTAATGGTGAACCTACAAGAAAGGCTTTATCTCTAAGAAAGTGGAAATGTAAATGAAATCATTTAAACAGTTTATTAATGAAGATGGAATGGGTGCCGGAGCAGTTGCTGGTGGCCCAACCAACGTAGTTGGTGGTGGTGCAATTGCTGGTAGCGGGGGAAAAGGAGGTGAACCTGGTGTTGACCTTCGAAAGCGTAAGAAGAAAGTTTCTGATCCTAGAATGCCAATGGGTATAGGTAAAAGAAAGGATTTCTAATTATGCCTTATACACTTGATCAAGCCATTCAATTGGTGAAAAACAATTTTGGTTTTGAACCAGAAGTAAAGTATGAAAAGAATGTATTGTTCATTAGAGTTGGTGGTACAGATAACGTCAGTCTAGCCAAATATATAAGAGAAAAGATCAATTATCTGAAAATAACAGTTCAAGAAAGAGAAGGTTATAAATTCTCCGACTCAGAATGGATTAAAATTGAAAAACAGGAAAATGAACATTCTCAAGTTGTTTATACTAACGGCAGGAATGTTGTTTTCTATTAGTTGTGCAAGATATGAAGGTTTTAGTGATTGTACAGTAGAACCTAAAATGAATAGTGAATTAATGCAGTATTATGGCAAAAGGGATTATGAATCGGGCACACCATTAACACCAAAACAAGGATTGCAGGTGTTAATGGGTACTCAAGCAGTTCTTGGTTGTAAGTTTACTGGCCTGTAACTTTAGTGGCATCAATTGTCGCTTCAAGTCTATTGATGTAAGATTTAATTACATCATCTCTCATCAACAATTGTTGTTTTGTATCACTTGGTACACATGATAGATCGGAACCTTTCACCTTAGGAAAATCAGGTCTAACAGGTCTCTGTAACGGTATTGGCATATAAACATATTTAATTTTTGGCTCTTGATGAGCACAACCACTAATCATTAAAAAAGTTATCAGTATCAGACTTTTTAGATTTCGCATTTTTCTTTTCCTTTACAATCTTTTCAACCTTTTCCGCATGATCATCCAGTAAAGTTTGAATCTCTTCTTTGGTTGGTGTAGTATTGGTAACTCCACCATTATCCTTAGTGAAGACACCAATCAAACCAACAAGGGTCATACCAGCTGTTGCAATTGCTTGTTTCTCTTCTTCCGATAAAGCAAAACCAACAGCTGTTACCAACCAAATAATACCTCTCCAAGTACTAGGTTCTTTTAATCTTTCTAGGATGTAGGATATTACTTCATTCATATTCTTACTTCTTTGCGTTCAACCAAGCGACTGCAAGTTCAATTCCAAGGTTAATAAGATTGTTAGTAGTATCAACACCAATTTGTGCCAATTGAGCAACAACAGCATTCTTCTTTTCGGTTCCAGAAAGTAACTTTGATTCTTGTTCAATAACAGCAGCTTTGATCTTATCAAATACACCTGAACCTAATATTAAATTAGCCGCAATAGCAATAAGAGTAACATTCATTTTATTTCTCCTTAATTATATTAAAATGGGGTTGTATCAACACTATTTATAAAATGGGGTTGTATCAACACTATTTATAAATAAAGATGTTCATTATAAATTTCGAAAGGGATTCTCATGTCTGATAGTAACGTAGAGTTAAAGGTTGACGTTGGTGTGTTAAAAACACAAGTAGCGGCATTAACAACACTCTGTCAAAAAATGGATTTGATTATTGAGAAGATTGTGAATCAACAGGACAGATACAATTCACAAATATACCAAGAAATGGAAAACAGAAGAGTTGAAAAGAATGCTGAACTCAAAGAAGTTCATGATCGAATCGACACCATTATAGACAAAGTTCAGATTACCGAACTTCGTATAATGGAAGAAATAAAAGAACTTAAACTACAAATCGAAAGAAACAGTAAAAAAGATCAAGAAGCAATTAATAAATTAAATCAATGGAAGTGGACCGTTGGTGGTGGAATAATTGTACTCTCATGGTTGATTTCTCGTATGGACTCTGATATAATAGCTAAGATCATCAACTAAATTCTTCTTATCGTTATGAGTGTATACATTGACCGCAGTTTTCTGCTTCGGATTTCACCGAGGCTTTCAAAGTTCACACAGAAAAAGGATGACCTGTACAACTTCAGGTGTCCTCTGTGTGGAGATTCACAGAAAAATAAAAATTTAGCTCGTGGTTACATCTACCGCAAGAAAAATGATTATTTCTATAAATGTTGGAATTGTGCCGCATCAATTTCATTCTATAATTTCCTAGAAAAGGTTGAACCTTCCATGGTCAAGGAATATTCCTTGGAGAGATATAAGAATGGTGAAACTGGAACTCATAATTACAAGAAACCAAAATTTGAAGAATTCAAGAACACACCAGTCTTCAAGAAGAAGACAAAAATTAATCTAAAATCTATTAATCAGTTACCTGATGGTCATTTCGCTAAAGATTATTGTATCAATAGACAGATACCACAAAATAAATTATCAAACCTATATTATTCACCGGATTTTAAGAAATTCATTGAAGAACTTGGTGTAGAAAAGAAAGGTCTGGTTGATAACGACAAAAGACTAGTTATTCCTTTCTATGACAAAGAAGGACAACTCACCATGGTACAGGGTAGAGCTCTTGGTGAATCTAAGATGCGGTATATCTCGGTTAAGATATTGGATGACACCAGGAAAGTCTTTGGAGTCGACCAGGTCAACGAAGAAGAGATGATTTATGTCGTAGAAGGCCCTATCGATTCTCTCTTCCTAGACAATTCGGTCGCAACTGCGGACTCTAATCTAACCTCTATTACAGAGTTGTTTGATAAATCTAAAGTAACATTAATATTTGATAATGAACCCAGAAATAAAGAAATTGTCAAATTGATGAATAAGGCTATCGAAAATCATTATAATGTAGTTATTTGGCCTGAAATGATTACAAAGAAAGATATCAACGAAATGATTTTAGATGGATTTACAAAAGAAGAACTCCAAGACATTATACATAATAACACATTTGTTAATTTGAGAGCGAAAATGGAGTTTGTAAATTGGAAGAAGATTTAAAAAAATGGATTGATAGAGTATCAATAAAACAACCTGAATTGGGTGGATTACCAGTATGTCCTTTTGCAAAGAAAGGAGTGGAAAATAGAAAAGTTTCTTACGCTAACATTTACAAAGACCCTAGAGCATTCATGCTCAACTTCATAGAAATTGTTAATGATTTTGAACTTATTATATTCTATAATGAAGATAAATCATTGACAGACGATGAATTAAAGTGTATAATTAAAGACCTTCAAGTTGTCAGACCTGATATGATTTTTCTTAAAGATCATCCAGAAACACCAGGTCACATCAATGGCATCAACACTGGTAACGGTGTCTACCCTATCATTCTTGTACAACCTAGAGACAAATTAGAGGAAGCAAGAGAAAAATTAAAGAAAACAAAGTATTATGATTATTGGGACGAAGAATATTTAAAAGAAATATGGAGTTATGGTAGTGAAAGTTGAATTGTTTAGTCACACAATGGAAGAGTCTGGGTTAAATCTTCTTGAACAGATTGCTTATGTTGCAAGAGTATCAAATCCTTCAAATCAAAATAATCATGAGACTGCTGAGAAGTTGGTTAATTATCTAATCAAGCATAAACATTGGTCCCCACTCGAAATGGTAGACGTTACACTTGAAATTGAAACTACCAGAGACATTGCTCGTCAGATTCTAAGGCATCGTTCCTTCGTCTTCCAGGAGTTCTCCCAAAGATATGCTGACCCAACTAAAGACCTTGGTTTTGTTACAAAAGAAGCAAGATTTCAAGATTTAAAGAATCGTCAGAATAGTGTTGATGTTACTGATGAAGTTTTACAAAATCAATGGAGAGACAGACAAGAAGTATTATTAGAACAAGCACAAAAACAGTATGCTTGGGCTATTGAAAATGGCATTGCTAAAGAAGTTGCAAGAGTAGTTCTTCCAGAAGGTCTTACTGCATCAAGAATGTATATGAAGGGTTCTATTCGTTCTTGGATTCACTATATACAGATACGATCAGGTATCGAAACACAAAAAGAACATCGTGAAGTTGCACTTGCATGTGCAGAAGCAATTAAACCTATCTTCCCTATGATTAAGGAGTTTATTAATGAATAGTTATGATGATGTAAAAGTTTTTATGGAAGCATGTGATCAATTGGAAACCGGATTCGGTCAACAATCTAAATTATACTTGAAACTCATTGCTGAAGAATATACCGAACTTTTAGATGCCTTTTCGCAACAAGATATTGTAGAAATTGCAGATGCTTGCGCTGATCTTAAATGGGTTATCGAAGGATTGGAACACACTCTAAATATTCCGCAACAAGAAGTCTGGGATGAAGTTGCAAGAAGTAATCTACAGAAGATTGGAGAAGACGGTAAGGTCCTAAAGAGGGCTGATGGTAAGGTTCAGAAACCAGAAGGTTGGACTCCTCCAGATATTGCATCAATTTTTAAAGAATAATAATAGGCGAAAAGTATGGAAGAATACCTTGGAATTAATATTGACTTAGAAAAAGATAACCTTTTTGATGACCTAGGAATTAAAAGGTTAACAGAATCCTACATGAAAGAGGATGAAACTTCTCCTCAACATAGATTTGCTTATGTTTCTAAGTTTTTTAGTTCTAATCTTGAACATGCACAGAGACTATATAATTACTCCAGTGATCATTGGTTGTCTTATGCAACACCTATTCTTTCATTTGGTCGAAGTAAAAATGGATTGCCAATTTCATGTTTCTTAAATTTCATAGAAGATACAGCGGAGGGATTAGTTGAAAACCTATCAGAGACAAACTGGCTTAGTATGCTCGGTGGTGGGGTTGGTATTGGCTTTGGCATTCGTTCTGCCGATGACAAGTCTACTGGTGTTATGCCACATCTTAAAATCTACGATTCAAGTTCTCTTGCGTACCGTCAGGGGAGAACTCGTAGGGGTTCATATGCTGCTTACCTCGATATTTCGCACCCCGACATAATTCCGTTTCTAGAAATGCGTAAACCAACGGGTGATCCTAACGTCCGTTGTTTGAACCTACATCATGGTATTAATATTACGGATGAATTTATGCAAATTATTGAAAATTGCATGATCGATCTTAATGCAAATGATGATTGGCAATTAGTTGATCCTAATACAAAAGAAATTCGTGAGGTAGTATCTGCAAAGCATTTGTGGCAGATGATTATGGAACTCCGTATGCATACTGGAGAACCATATTTACATTTCATTGATACTAGTAATAGAATGTTACCACAATTCCTAAAAGATAAGGGTCTAAAGGTAAATCAATCAAATCTGTGTTCTGAAATCATCCTACCTACCAATGAAGAGAGAACGGCCGTTTGTTGTTTATCATCCTTAAATTTGGAATACTTTGATGATTGGAAAAATAATAGTCTTTTCCTTAAAGATGTTGCTGAAATGCTCGATAATGTTCTTCAGTACTTTATTGACAATGCACCTGATACTATTTCTAGAGCACGATATTCGGCTCAGAGAGAGCGTTCTATTGGTGTTGGGGCTCTGGGCTTCCATGCCTATCTACAATACAATAGTATTCCTTTTGAAGGCGTTATGGCTAAAGTTGCAAATAATAGGATCTTCAAACATATCAAAGAAGGATTAGACGTTGCAAATCAAGAACTTGGTTCGGAAAGGGGAGAAGCTCCTGATGCTGTTGGTACTGGTCGTAGATTTAGTCATGTCATGGCTATTGCTCCAAACGCTTCGTCATCCATTATTGTGGGAAACACTTCTCCTAGTATTGAGCCTTATCGTGCTAATGCTTACAGACAAGACACATTATCAGGTTCCTACCTCAATAAGAATAAGCACTTAGATAAGGTTATTCATGATTATCTACAAAACGGTAATCCTGATATCGGAATTAATAGAGAAGAATTGGATAGCATCTGGTCTTCCATTATCGCTAATGATGGCTCAGTTCAACACCTAACCTGGATGGATGATCACACTAAAGACGTATTTAAAACATCAATGGAAATTGACCAAAGATGGGTTGTAGAGTTAGCAGCTGATAGACAAAGGTATATCGACCAATCACAATCATTGAATCTATTCTTTAGACCTGATGCACACATTAAGTATATTCATGCAATGCATTTTATGGCATGGAAGAAAGGTGTAAAGACATTGTATTATTGCCGTTCAGAGAAGATTGGTAAAGCAGATAAAGTCTCTAAGAGAATTGAACGTGAAGTTATCAAAGAACTTGATATGACACAAATTGCCCAAGGTAACGATTGTATTGCATGTGAAGGATAATATGATTAAAAAAGTAGAAACTAGATTAACAGATGAAAGAACTTACTTTAAACCTTTCAATTATGCTTGGGCATATGACGCTTGGTTAAAACATGAACAATCACATTGGCTTCATACGGAAGTTCCAATGTTAGAGGATGTAAAAGATTGGAAAAAGAAATTATCAAATGAAGAAAAACGATTCCTTACTCAAATTTTTCGTTTCTTTACTCAAGGAGACATTGATGTTGCTGGCGGTTATGTCCGCAATTACTTGCCTTATTTTCCTCAGCCGGAAATTCGTATGATGTTATTGGGATTCGCCGCTAGAGAATCCCTACATATTGCCGCATACTCTCATTTAATTGAAACACTCGGCCTTCCAGAAACTACTTACAACGAGTTTATGGAATATGCAGAAATGAAGGAGAAACATGATTATGTTCTGGAACTTTCGTCTAAAAATGGCGATGCTGCTAGCACTGCTACTCACATTGCTGTCTTCTCCGCATTTACAGAAGGAATGCAGTTATTTTCTTCCTTCATTATGCTTCTCAATTTCCCCAGACACGGAAAAATGAAAGGAATGGGTCAGATTGTAACTTGGTCTATTGTTGATGAAACTCAACATACTGAATCAATGATTAAATTATTCAAGACCTACATAGAAGAAAATCGTGAAATCTGGAATGATGAATTGAAGTCCAGAATTTATACGATTGCAGAAAGAATGGTTGAACTTGAAGACAAGTTCATCGACTTAGCATTTTCTACAGGTGCAATGGAAGATTTGTCATCTGAGGATGTTAAGAAATACATTCGTTACATTGCTGATCGCCGATTGATCTCTCTGGGACTCAAGGGTGTCTTCAAAGTGAAAAGGAATCCACTACCTTGGGTAGAGGAGATGATTAACGCTCCAACTCATACCAACTTTTTTGAAAATCGTGCAACAGATTATGCAAAGGGTGCATTATCTGGAAGTTGGGGTGATGTGTGGGCCTAATAAGGAAAAACAATGTCACTATACAAACAAATCAATGGAGATTGTAGTAATTGTGAATCAGAATTTGTAATTAATTATACTGATATGTTAGCAGCAAAAGAATATCCAGAATATTGCCCTTTTTGTGGTGAACCCATCGAAGAATTGTCTGAAGACTATATAGAAGAGTCTGAAGATGAATTTGACGATGAGGAAACATGGCATTAGAATGGAAATATAAAGATAATACTTTTACTGAAGATATGATAGGTGATAATTATGGATTCGTCTATATTATCACCAATTTGACCAACAATAAAAAATACATAGGAAAGAAATTCTTCTATTCATCTAGAACCAAACAGGTTAAAGGTAAAAAGAAGAAGATTAAAATCAATAGTGATTGGGAAGTATATTATGGATCAAATGGTGAATTGCAAAATGATGTAAATGAATTAGGCAAACAATGTTTTTCTAGAGAAATTATACACTTATGTAAATCAAAGGGTGTATGTGGTTATCTAGAAGCTAAAGAACAGTTTATTCGTAATGTACTTGAATCTGATGACTATTATAATTCATGGATTATGGTTAGAGTCAGAAAATCTCACCTAAAAGGAATTTAAATGCTTCCAATGTTAGAACCTATTAAAAATCAACAATATGATTGCCTTACATTTCTACCTAGCAGGGATGATAATGTTAATGTAGAAGCTAGTGTACTCATTGAACGTGGTGAAAAAATCGGTGGTAGTTCAATGGGTGATTCGTATGATATTGTGTTATTTAAAGAAGGTGACGAGGGCCCAACACACATCGATAGATTTAGTGCTATATTGGGTTGCCCTCTAGAATATATTTCATTTCTAATACCTGCTGGTTGGTATGGATTAATTGTAAGAAAAACAACAACCTCAGATGAAATTGGTGATGACCTAATGAAACAACTGGTTGAAGAAACTGCTTGACGTTTAACTTTTTATGTGTTAGAATGACTTCCTAACTTTTATGGAAAAATTATGATACTCGTTGACCTAAATCAAGTTTTGTTGTCTGGTCTGATGGCACAGATTTCAAATCAAAAGAACTTCAAACTGGAAGAGGATCTCATTAGACATTTGATCCTCAATATCCTTCGTAACCACATCAAATCGTTCAAAAAAGACTATGGTGAAGTTGTCCTTTGTTGTGACAACCGAAAATACTGGAGAAAAGAATACTTTCCATTCTATAAGGCCAGTAGAAAGAAGAACCGAGAAAAGTCTGATCTAGATTGGCATCTTATCTTCGATATGTTGGCCAAGTTTAAGACGGAACTCAAGGAAAACTTCCCTTACAAGGTTATTGATGTGGAAGGTGCAGAGGCTGATGATATTATTGGCACTCTGGTTCCTAGACACATTGCACATGAGAATATTGTCATCATTTCAAGTGACGGTGACTTCCTTCAGTTGCAAAAATACAACACAGGCAAGTATACTGTAAAGCAGTATAATCCTGCTCAGAAGAAGTTTATTAAATCCGAAAACCCTGAACTAGAACTCAAGGAAAAAATTATTCGTGGTGATAAAGGTGATGGAATTCCTAATATCTTTTCTCCCAGTGATTGTTTCGTAAAAGACATTAGACAGAAACCAATTTCTAAGGTCTCTTTAGAAAAACTCCTGAAGGAGGATCTTCTAAATTATACTATCGAAGGTGTTAAAATCGGTTTTTCTAGAAATCAACACTTAATCGATCTGTCATTCATTCCAAAGGAAATAAAAGAGAGAATTATAAATAATTACGAAGAAAACAAACCCGCCACTAAACAAAAACTTTTTAATTATTTTATTGATAAAAAATTAATGAGCTTGATGGAAGTAATTGAGGAATTTTAATGAAGAATATGTATGAAGTCTTTGATGAATTTGATGCAGCATTGACTAAAAATCAGAAAATGAAAGTTATAGAGAATAATTTATCAAAAACTCTATATGAAGTATTGCTTTTGACATTTCACCCCGATTTTCGATGGAAAGTACATTCCATTCCAGAAAATTATAAAGTTCCTGATACCAAACCAGGAATATCTTATTGCCAGTTAGGAACAGAACTAAGAAAATTGTATCTGTTTAGGGCTGGAGATCCAGCAGCTGAAAATTTATCACCTCGTAAACAAAATGAGTTGCTTCTACAACTACTAGAGTCTTTGGAACCTAGAGAAGCTGAGGTTGTTGCTGGTATTTTCAGAAAAAATCAAGGTGTTGATGGTTTAACTTATGCATTTGTCAAGGAAGCATTCCCTGACATGCTACCGTAACGTGTCCGGTAGTAAAATAAAGGCATTAACATGAAATTGGAGTAAAAAAGTGTCTAAAAATCTCGTAAGTGTTCATAAAGAACATCTATATGATGATGAATATGAAGGATTTGGTGGAAATTTTATTAAAACCAAAAAGAAACCGAGTGAATCTGTTGAAGTTAAACGTGCTAAGAACGTAACAACAACAAGATTCAAACCAAAAGCATACAAAAATCATAATATCGAAGAAGACTACTATTACGATTGATTAAAATTTGACATTTTTTGGGTTTTGTGTTAAAATATGGGTGAACTTAACACAAAGGTGATTTTTATGATGATTTATTGCTCTGTTCCTAAGCACAAACCCAAACGCAAGCCCAAAAATGTCATATCGAAACCAAATGTTTCTAAAAAAGTAGAAACTAAGAGGTTATCTAATTACAATCTGTCTATTCCTAGTGACAGAGTTGCACCTTTTTACCCTTCAGTAGACACCGGATACAGCGGAGCTCACGGAAAGTCTGGAATTATGCGTAATTATGACAAACTTTCTGATGCTGATCGTAAGATTGTTGATAAAGTTGGTCAATGTCTAGCACCACTACACAAAGGAAACTATGTTTATGTCTCTGAAGGCATGAATCCAGCTTCACTTGGTCGTAAGAATGAGGTTTTGTAATGTTTCCTGATAATGAAGAAGAACTTTTTCTTGAAGATGAAGACGAAATGTATGAAAATTACACAGACGAAAACTTAAAAGATGAGTTGGCGATGTTCACTATGATGAAATCTCTTAAACTCGCTGGTAAAAACGTAATGATTATCAACCAACAGTATTATTACTAATGAAAATTAAGCTGGATATCATCAATAACAACATTTTGTTGTTTAAATTCAAGAACATGCGTGAAATTTCTCTTACATTTTTCAGAGTACAAGAGTATTATGAGTCTCAAAGTGACAAATTTCTAGGTAAAAAGTTCTCCGTGTTCGATTTTCTCAAAGAAAATATGGATAATAATGGATTTTTATCATATTTCAATATGTGGGAAGGTTATAATATTCCAGGTCACATTTTCAATGAGTGGATTGAACTATTCAAATACGATGAGTTCACAGAATTTGAACAGGATTTGTTTAATCTTGTTATAAAACATCGTCCAAAAGAAGGAATGTACTACATCATTGCAGCTTTAGAGAAAGATGCTCGAACAATTGATCATGAATTGGCTCATGCTCTGTATTATTTGAACCCATGTTATCGCACTGATGTGTCAGTTTTGACAAATTCACTTGAATTGCATTTTCCGGATCATGTAAAAAGACTAAAAAAGTATTTTAAAGAGTTAGGATATCACAAAAATGTGTATGATGACGAAATTCAAGCATATCTTGCAACGGAAAGAACAGCAAGATTGAAAGATCCTAATGATTTTGATCTTAAATGCACTAAGAAGTTTTTGGAATATGTACAAGACTACAGAAATTTTCTTATAGAATACAAAGAACAGCTTGACAACCGTGTGGTGAATGTGTTATAATATCTCCACACAAAGGAGATTATATTATGTTACTTGAATCTAAATCACTTCTCGCTAAATTGATGGCTACTGAAAACCTTGTTGTTGAACAGCGCAAGGTTTCTACAGCTTTGTTCGATACCAAAACCCGTGTTCTTGTTGTTCCTGTTCTGGACAAGAATATTCCACCACACACTTATGATCTTTTTATGGGTCATGAAGTTGGTCATGCACTTTGGACTCCGGCCGAAGGCCACGATATTCGTGAAAAGTATGATGTTCCACATTCTCTCGCTAATATCGTTGAAGACTCTCGTATTGAACGTAAGATCAAGTACAAATACCCAGGCCTGAAGAATTCTTTTGTCAAAGGTTATCAGGATCTTATTGAACGTAACTTCTTTAATACCAAAGGAAGAAATATCGATCATATGAAATTCATTGATCGTCTAAACCTTCATTGTAAAGGTGGTGCTATTCTGAATATCCATTTTACCGATGATGAAATGGAGATTGTTCGTGAAGTAGAATCTACCGAAACCTATGATGATGTAATGAAGGTTTGTCAGAATATCAAAGAATTCATCAAGAACAAAAGTCAACAGGAATCTAAGTTCGAATTTCCTGCATTTGATGATGAAGAAAATGAAATTGATCATATCGATTTTGATTATGAAGATGACCTTAATGAAGAAGATAACAATGAAGTAGAAATTGTTGATACTCCTGAAAAAGAATCATCTGAAGAAAAGAAAGAAGATGAAACTGAAGAATCTGAAACAACTGAAGAAGTAGTATCAGAAGATGAAACTGAAGAAAAGTTTGGAAATGATACAATCTTCACCAATCAAGAAGATGACATTTCTGACCTTCTAAGTTCTGAAACCGAAGAAGCCTATCGTGATAATGAACATAAGTTGTTCTCTGATGACAATCGTACTTACACTTATGCCAATATTCCTAAGATTGATATTAATCAAAGGGTTGTAGATCATAAAGACGTTTATAGAATTTATAATTCTCAAGTTAAAGAAATTAGTTTTTATAATAATTCACACTTCTATGATGTAGAAGGTTTTCGTAAAATTCGATCTGAAATCAATACTGCTGTTTCATATCTGGTAAAAGAATTTGAAATGCGTAAATCAGCTAATCAATTGAAGAAGGCTGGTGTTTCAAAATCTGGTGATTTGAATATGAGTAAAATCTATTCACATCGATTCAATGAAGATATCTTCAAGAAGATTACTGTAGTACCTGATGCGAAATCACATGGTCTGGTTATCTTCCAAGATTGGTCTGGTTCGATGGAATACCACCTTGGTCCGACTATGAAGCAATTGTTTAATATCGTCATGTTCTGCAAGAAGGTTAATATTCCTTATGAAGTATATACCTTTACTGATAACCATGTTGATGATTATCCGGTTGAACAAACTAAAAAATCAGATGATATCCAAATTAGAGACTTCAAACTGTTGAATATTCTTTCATCTAGAATGTCTGCGTCTGAATTCACTAATGCGGCTTCAGCTTTGGTTTCTATTGCTACCAAAAATTTGAGAACTAGAATTTTCGGTATGGGTGGTACTCCTCTATCAGAAGCTATTATTGCTGCCATGGAAATTGTTCCTGATTTTCAAAAGAAGAATAATCTTCAAGTTGTCAATACTATTTTCTTGACTGATGGTGAAGGTGATTCTATAAAAGGTAAATATAATGAAACCGGACATATTGATAGTCTGAGTTCTTATGATTACAAGAGAGGTAGATCACAGACTGTTATCATTCGTGACCCAGTTACCAAGAATCAGGAAGAATTGAAGGGTAGTCAATCAGGCACTAACGAATTGATTAAACTTTTTAAGCTTCGTACAAAGTGTAATGTTGTAGGTTTCTACATTCTTTCACCGAACGAATTCAAGAGTTATTTAAATCGTCACCTGCAAGGTATGGATACTCAAGATATTCGATCATCATTCAGTAAGAATCAATGTGCTATTATTAACAATGCGGGGTTTGATGAATACTATCTACTGAGAGTTAATAAGAAAGATGAACCTGCTGAAATTGAAGTAAAAGAAAATGCTTCAAACAAAGCTTTGGCCTCGGCATTTGCTAAATACAATCACAAACGTGGAACTTCACGGATTGTATTGAATCGTTTTATTAACTTGATTGCATAGGAAAAGATGACTAAGTATACAGTAAAGGTATCCAATGATTCTGGTCTTTCTGCCAATGTGGTGTATGTCCGTTCGGATAGACACCACAAGGTTGAATACTATAATAACCTTACCTTGATTGGTGAAGATTATTTCAATACTGAATTTGAAGCCACCAAATCAGCACAAAAATATATTAACGGAGAATTAAATGACTATCATTTCAACTTATTCCAGTGGTAACTATGAAGCTCAGGTGTCCAAGACATTTGAGGATATGTACCAGGTGTCTTATATGATTAACAACAAGGTAATTCGTAAGTCAACACACAAGAAACAGGATGATGCTGAAACTCTAGCCGAAGATTTCATCCTTGAAGGTGGTGGTGACCCCCAACTTCTCAATGAATAAAGAGAAAGAAATCACTATCAAAGAAGTGGTTGATTTCTTGATTCGTGTGTATGTGCAATTACCTCCTGATTCCAGTATGAGACAAGAAATCAAGAAATTTACATTGAAACTTAGAGAATCCGGTCGAGTCCGTTTCTAACGATTTTCCGGAAGGCTTTCCTATGAACACCGCATTATTTGAAATATCACTAAACAACCTGAATCTGTTTTCGTTCATGCTGGGAATGACCTTTGCCTCGTTCCTCTCCTGGTATAAACGAACCGCTTTCATGTATGTTGTAGCTTACTTCATGGGTCTTGCGTTTTATTATGGTACGATCAAACCAATAACTCAAACACCAGTGCAACCAGAGAAACCGAGTGTGAGTCAGTATGAATATACTCCGCCTCTCCCTATGCCTGAACCTAAGAGAGGAAAGAAATAATGCTTTGTCCTATCTGCACAGAATTTCAAATGACCGAGAAGGTTGATGAGAATACTGTCTACTACAAGAATAGACCTTATAAACTGACCATAGAATTCTCCTACTGTCCTCTATGTGGTGAACAGAGTAATACAGACCAACTGAAAAGAAACAAACAAAGAATGGTAGAATTAAAAGAGAGGGTTGATAATGAAGAATCCGGAATTTAATCGGCTTGCAAAGATTGTCGATCTACCACCATGGATCACCAATGATGATTCCAATCATAATGTAAACCTAGGAGTCAGAGTGGAACAGTTTGCTCTACTGGTACAACAGGATGCTTATAATGAAGGTTTCGAAAAAGGTTATGCACAGGCCTTAGAAGACTTTAAAAATGAAATTGAAATTAACATAAAGAGATTAGAGAAATGAAAGTATCCCTTATCGTATGTGGTATCTCTTATGGTGGTATCAGAGATTTTCGCCATTGTTTCCCCAATATCAAAAGAAATATCATTGACCCACTCAAAGAGATTTCTGAGTTATCAGTATACATCACCACATATAATCATGAACTACTAAAAGACATGATTGACTCGTATGGTGCCAAAGAATGCTTTATTTTTGAGAATATCAATGACTCCAATAACCTGAGGACCAAGTTACAGTCACTCAAGAATATTGAACTGATCGAAGAAGACTTTGTGGTTCATATTCGACCTGATACCCATTTCCATAAACCTATTACTGAACTGAACATCGATTATAATAAGTTTAACTTCATAGCTAAAGAAGGACATGGTGAATGGGAACTGAGTGGTGCAATTGATGATAATTTCTATTGCTTCCCCGGTAAGTATAAGGGTGCATTAATGCAAGCTTTGATTGATGCAAGAGATTATAACCAACCACACCAGAATACACACTTTATTTACCCACAACTACTACAGTATATACCAGAAGATCAGTTTCATTTCATAGAAGAAAAAAGTTATGACTGTGTATCCTATTGTAATAAGGTATATACGATTTGCAAACCTAATCTGACCTCTGTATCCTTTTTGAACCGAGAGAATATCCACCAAGAAGTCATTGACCGCTGGGGTAATTGATATGGTAAACGATAATGCGAACCCTCGTATCGTTAAATGGATAAGTGATGAGATTGATCGTAATGTATTAGAGAGTCTTAGAGAGCATTATAGAATGAAATCTCTGAGAACCAAGTTGTATATTAAACCTACCAGAAAGTCCGGCCTCCGAAAAAAATTTTGGGATCACAAAAAGTAAAATTGAAAATTTCTCTGGTTCTCTGGGGAGCTGGAGAAAAAAAATTGGAAATAAAGAGTTTGGGCCAGGATGAACTTTTCTTAGCTACGCTCACTTCGTTCGCTTCACTCACCATTATATCATAAGTCACTGTCACTTGTCAAGCACTTTATTTCACTCGCCCTGGTTGCCACCGCTACTCTTTTGTGATAACCTCCTCCTCCACAAGCACACAGGACTACACACAATTTCATTGTTCACTCGGAAGAAACGCATTGTAGCGCAAAATAGACACAAAAAAGACTTGACATTCTCTGCGATATGTGAGACAATATCTCATAATTTAAATCAATAGAGAGTATATCAAATGAATAGTGAAATTATTAATAATCTTGAATCTGCAATTAATAGTATTGAACAGTTTGAAAAAGAAACTAATACTAGTATTCGCAAACTTGCAATTGCAGATATTGATACTCTGATCGATCAATTGTCAGAGTATACTATCGATGAATGTGATATCGATTTAGTATTAGAATCACATGATGAAATATTCGAATACTGCATCAAGTATTCTGATAATAAGTCTATTAATGACGCACTACAGTATGTGCAATTAGTTATCTCTGAATTTGACTCTGAGATTCGTTTCATTGATATTAATGAATATCTGTAATCATTGTTTCTTCCTGAGAAACAGACTATTTACTAATAGTAGCTTGACAATCTCGAAAAAGTCTGATACAATCTTATTTTAAATTGAATTGATAGAGAATATATTATGAAAAGTGTAAATGAAAATCGTGAAAGAATGCACCTTGAGCTGGCTCTGTTAACCTCTGAGTTTATGCTGAATGGCGGCAAAGTGGTTACCTGTAAACCGCAAAAGAATAAGGTTAACCGGTCAGTAAGAGGTAAATCTAAACTGGTATTTGGTACTTCTGAACCAGTTAATCGTCCAAGTAATGCTTGGGATGTTCTTCTGACTGCTTAATATAGGGTATTATAATAATGAATGAACGAATTAAAGATCTTGCCGTGAAAGCTAGCTTATCATGGAGTATCCAAACTACCTTTGATCAAGAGAATCTTCAAGAATTTGCCGAGTTGATTATTAAGGATATGCATAAAAAAGTGATTGCGTCTATTCTAATCACTGATGTTACAATGGAAGAAAAAGGTCAAGTACCTACGTCGGAAGATTACATCCACGCAATTAACAAACATTTTGGAATTGAATAATGAATTACCGTTTCCGTTTTAAGGTTATTGACCATTGGTCTGATGAATGTTCACATGTAGAACAAACCGTTATTGAATGTGATAATGAACGGGATGGATGGGGTTTATTCCATGAATTCATGGATGGTGAACCTTATGATCTAATATCAGTGGAAGAATGGAAGTATTGAGTAATGAAAGAATATGAAGTCACATTGGAGAAATATGATTATGTATTTGCTAAAAGCACTATTACAGAGATTGACACTTTTAAATGCAATTCCGAAGCAGAGGCGAGAGATTTAGCATATTATAAGTTTGGAGATTTAATCAATATACTTTCCGTAAAAGTGGATTAATAAGTTTCCATTAGATAAAAAAAATCATAACGCTATCCTTATAGCGTTATTGAGTTATTATGCGTGGCGCCCTGGCTTGTTGCCTCTATACGGGTAATTGCCTTGTAATAGTATTAACGGAGTGTAAAGAGCAATAATGGATCATAAATCATGATGAATTACTGAATTAGGTATGTCTTACTCCAGTGACGGTGCCGTAGCTAATGTATGTTTCGGAGTACCAATACAGTATTAAATGCAATTCATGTAGGTATTTATACAAGTTATTTGCGGATTATTGGTGGTTATTGGTGAATTATTGGTGGGATTGACAAAATAAATTCGTTGGACTGTCTCACTAAGTCTATTACCCTATCCAAATCAATCACTTACAAACCATATTCAACGACTCTACCGCGCACGGTCCATAGGGCGTCCATATTACAGTATTTTTACTGGATTTCTTCTTATAAATCAATAGGTTATAGCAGTATTTTCTGCGACTTTCTTATTATTCTATTCTCTCCGATTATTAATGATTAACCCATTCTACAGACTATTCGGACCATTATATGATACCTGACTACATTAAGCCACTATTAAGAACCACTTTAACGGTTACTGGATATATTAAATATATTAATAAATCGGATCAGGTTAAGAAATCTGTTGTATATCCTAAATCCGGTGAACGGAAAAGGTATTATGAATATACCATTGTATTCATTGAACATAATGGTATCTGTATTCTACCTTATATAAAAGTTAAATGGATTAAGACTGATCTACCTATTAAATTGAATAAAGGGGATAAAGTGGAATTGGTTGGTAAATTGGTGCCCTATATTGATAATAAGGACATTATTGATACCTCATTAGAATCCATGTCTTATAAATTATCTCATGTTAAATTGGTCAGACGGATATAACCTTATACATAATAGACCACGAGTGGAACGATGAGTGAAGCACTATTTTAGGAAACTATTATGTCCATTATATCCAATTATATTCAATTCCTATCCGAACAGGATGATATTAATAATAAATGTAGGGATTTTATTCTACAGCATATTAATAGGGTTCATGATGATTCTATTAATGAAATGATTGAAGAATATATTAGAATTGATATGTTCAATAGGTTTAATCATATTGAACAAAACATTTGGCATATTATTCCCCCTGAGGCAGAATAATATCTTATGGTGTTATAGCACTTGGTGCGTTTTCCACGTTGGACTTATTATAATAAATTTATTACTAATAAGGTTTTAAATTGAAACCTCGTGGAGTGATTCTGGTGGGATTTAATCTAGTATTATTATGTTTGGTTTACGGAAGGCAATATCCACCAAACGTGGTGGATATTACTATAATGGGTTTCAGTATAGTATAATACTGTATTAGAATGACCTATTAAAGGGGCACTAGGAAGTCCGGTAGCGATTATATTCTGTCTATCTTCGGTATATGTCTGTTTCTTAAACTCGGATATAACAGCCAATACAGCAACCGTTATATCTGACTCATTGGGATAATTGTTTTATATAATACCATTTCCCACTTGGGTATTCTATCATATAATGACACGGATCGCTATACTTGCCTTTGCCAATAGTTCCGTTTTTGTGTGGTCTAAATCAATATAAAAACCAATACTGGACGGAATATATCAAAAGAAATCATACTATATACTGTTAACGCATAGGATATGGATATCCTATTGTTACTGCTGATACTCCCGTTTAGTATTAGAATGGTTGGATATTGGACGTATCGCGAACCATACTCTTATTTATACAAATTTTCATCAAATCTGGTGAAAATATCAATAAATCTATCATAAATTTTTCTTATGATAGACCATCAATTCCATCAGCAATCGTTATGCACCAGGGCTTGACTTTTCCATGGACTCTGATACAATGGACCCATAGTAAGAAATTGATTGGAGATTAAAATGGAACAGAAGATTATTGATACCTATACCTATTATCTTATTATTGAATCTAGGAATAGTGATGGTTCAGTATGTCATATCAAGCAAGATACTGATTATAATAGGATTAAGAGTTTGTTTGATTCTATTATTGAGGATCAAGAAGAATCCGGTATTACTAATGTTACCTATCGTCTTATTAAGATTTCACCGGAGTTTATTGTATAATGAATAATGTATTAGATTTAAACTGGAATGATTTATATAATGAAGTTACCAAGGGAAATATCACTTGGGATGAATTTCAAGATTATATGATATATAACACAAAATCTACATATAATGAGGGGTTTCGGGATGGTATCTATTCTGAATCATTTGATCTTGAAGTTAATACTGGTATTGTTGGAGAACCGCAATAATGTGTGACTGTAATTATGTTTATTGTGTAACGAATTCTTCTGTAGGTTCAAATCCAGTAATTATTGGAAATAGGATATTCTCTGAATGGGGAAAGGCAGACGCATATAGAAAGGTATTAGTGGAAAAGTATCCATATAACGAAGCATATTATAATGTTGAAAGTATTGAGGTTGATGGAAGCATATTATAATGTTGGAAGTATTGAGATTGAATAATGCGTATTAATATGACTGAAAAGGATATTGATTATATCTCTGACCTACTTAGTATGGGTAATAGCTATTTGGATATATCTAATTCAATGGGTATTCCTGTTGAAGTTTTGGAACATATGTGGTTGGAACATATGCATATGTGGTTGGAACATTTGTGGGAGGATGAATAATGAAAATGAAACTGGATATTGCAGATATAATGGATGCCTTACAGTCTGGGGTTAATGCCGAAAATCTTATTAAACAGATATACTATAATGCATTATATGACGAGCATTTTGATAGGAATTGGTTGGTTGACGTAATTGAAGATTATATGAATGGTGATGAAGAATGAATGACGGAGTGAATGTATTAGATTTATCCTGGAATGATTTATATAATGCAGTGGTTAAGAGTAATATCACTCAGGAAGAATTCAATCAATACCTATTGAATCTGACTAATCAAGCATATAAAAATGGTTATGATGATTGTGATGATGACAAAACATATATTGATGACAAATCTAATATGTGGTGGGGGGATGGTGAATAATGGTAGTATATGTGGTTTGGAATGGTTATGATATGTTGGGTATCTTCTCTACTTATGAAAATGCAGAGTCTTTTTTACGGGAGAATGAACCCGATATATTTGAGTCGGATGCATGGGGTATTGAAGAATGGGAGGTTGATTCATAATGAATGATAATCATAAACCATACTATGCAATACTCCGTAATGATGATCCTTTTAAATTGGAAATAGAAGTTATTGAGTTTATGGAACAGGGTTGGGAACCTACGGGTGGTATCGGTATTGATAACAGAGTCTATCCTCCTACATTATATCAAGCAATGGTGAGGAAATAATGATTGAATCTAATACTATTATATTGCATGATACCATCAGTGATTTCCATTATAAACTGGAACAAGACAATTATGGTGTGACGATTAATTGGCGAATATATGGTGGTGAATACCATGATGAAAATGGTATATTCGTCAGTAAGGATGAATTACCTCATTTTATTAAATCATTACAGAGTTTGGCGAGTAATTACTAATGAGTAAAGAACCTGTTACTATTGTATTGAATGGTGTTCCACCAGAAATATCCAAATCTTTATATGATTTCGTTTCTGATATTCTGGAGTATTCCGATGGCAGAAAATATACCATTGTTCAAGCATATGATAAAGATAATAAAGATAAAATCAAAGTGAGATTTCAATAATGATTTATATAAAAAATTGGATTAAACAGAAATCTGGAACCAATGTATTCTATTATTATAAAGGTGTTTTTCTATTTGGTTTCATTCCTTTATATATTGTTCGTGTTCTGAAGGTTTGAATAATGACATACGAAGAATTACAAGAAAGATTGAATCAACCTATTAATGGTGACGAAAACTTTGCTACTATGTATGCACAATTAGTAAAGTTTGTATATGAAATGTACATAGAGAATGATAAATTGAAATATGATATGCACAAGGAGATTGAAAGATTGAAAGAGAGTTTAATTCATTTACAAGAATATCATGGTCGTGAACTATATGAAATGAAACAATTTATTAAACGTAATGTTGAACCAGATTTGAGGTATATGAGATGATATACATTAAATCTTGGACTAGACGAACTGATGGTGGTAATACTGTATATTATTATGAGGGGATTTTCCTGTTCGGGTTTCTTCCACTATATGTTAAACGTATCCAGAAAACCTGGTAAAGGCGTCATTTCCACCAATACGGTTCAACCACTTACCTCACCAATTCCTTCCCTCCTTCATCCTGCCAAGACGGCACGGCATTGACTCTCACGGATTCACGGACGGTTGTTCACTGGATCGCTCACCATTGTTTCATGGATTGGTGCAATCCAGGGCTTGACTTCCGCGGGTTTTCTGATAGACTGTATCCATAGTTTGAAGAAATTGATTAGGAGTTTATAATTATGTATGAAGATTATGATGTTTATCAGTATGATGAATGGTATTGGGATTCTATTCCGTATGATGATGTTTATGATACTGCTGAAGAAATTGGTTTAAAGGATTGGGATGAATAAAATGTCTGAAAAAGAATACTATATTGAATTCACCCGTCATGATTATGATTTTATCTGGGCTGAATCTGAAGAGGATGCTAAGAATAACATTTTTGAAATTTATGGTTATGTTGATATTACCCTGATTGAAGAATATAAAAATGATATGCCAGAGATTGTTTCTGGTATTGCTAACGATTAATTATTGGAGATTATATTATGACTTATATTTTGACTGTAGTTTTGTTTTCTGGTTCTGTTATTCATGGCGAATACCCAACCAAGAGTGCTTGTGAGAATGGATTGTATTACACTATTGATAAGGAATTGCCGAAGAATGTTAAATTCGGTGATTGCACTATTGCGGAGAAAAAGTAATGATGATTATTAATGATGTTATTATGGCACTATTGGGGATGTTGCGTTAATGAAATATAGTCTATATTTTATTGGTGTGATGTTTATACTTTTAACTATTATTGGCAACATTATTAAGGAAATTACCTAATGAGTATTCTAAACGGAAAGGATTGGTTTGAAGAAATTGATGAATATAAGCCCACCATGGGCCCTGTAACAGTACCTGATGAAATTGAGGAAGAATATGATACCGATTATATGCCATTTATTAATACTGGTTCTGATTTTGACGCAGATAATTTCAGTATTTGGTCAGACCTATGATAGAACTTGAAATAATGATTATTGGGGTTATTGCAATAGTATCGGCAGTGATACTATTCGGATATGACCGTTGATTGTTTCTTCCTGGTTGGCAGACTGTTTCACCACGGAGCGTGCCTGATGGCTTGCCTTTTCCTGTTTTTCTGTTAGACTGTATCCATAGTTTGAAACAACAAAGGAAAAATATCATGAAAACCACCATCAAAATCTCACAAACCTCAAAGCTTGGTGCTCGCTCTTGGTCTCTCCAAGCGGTGGACACCTGCCCTGGTTCACGCGGTGCGGACGGCAACCTGGTTGCTGCCTGTTCAGGGTGCTACGCAACCACTGGTGCTTACGTCTGGTCAACCACTATTGCTCCACGGGCATCCAATAAAGAAGATTGGAAAAGGGATGAATGGGTATCTGATATGGTATCCGCACTCAAGAAAGATAAGAAATTTCGTTTTTTTGATTCTGGTGATATGTACCATATTGGATTGGCTAAAAAGATTCTTCAAGTAATTGAACAGTCACCTAATACTAAATTCTGGGTACCCACCAGAATGTATAAGTTTGCCAAGTTTCAAGGTATACTGGATAAAATCAATGCATTACCCAATGCGGTGGTTCGGTTCTCGTCTGATTCGGTTATTGGAGAGTATAATGAAACACACGGATCAACCATTATATCGGATGATTCACAGGTCACGGACGATATGTATGTCTGCCGCGCTTATAATAATGGCGGAAAATGTGGTCCGTGTGAAGAATGTTGGAATAAGGATACTAAATTGATTGCGTATAAGGCACACGGTCATAAAATCAAAAAGGTTATCAAACTGGTATTGGAGGCATAATATATGTGGAACCTTGAAAATCAGTATATCACTGGAAAGTATTTGGGTGAATTCCCGTTTACTGGTAAAGTCCGGTTATCCAGGGCATCATATGGTGGTGGTATTAAACACCATATTGATTTGGTTGAACCTATTACAGTATATGGTGCCGTTCGTGATAGTATTATTATCGGTCACGAAAATGTAGAAACAGTTTTTGACAATTATTGAGCGATATATTATGAAAGGGTATATCGTATACCATTATGCCGACAATTCCCAGGAATGGATGAATGAACTATTCAAGGGAAATCGGTTCCCTGTTTTTGATTTTGTATCGGACGACCGTGCATTAGTATTGGAAAAGCATACTGAGCTCGGTGGTATGGATGCCGGATACTATATTGCACAAGTATCCGAAATGGTTTTTGGAGGTTAATATGACACAATGGTATAATGTAGATACTTTCGGGTATAAGGGTCTTGATGCACGATTGTCTTATACTTGGGAGGAAATGACTATTCGGGATAGTTTTGATTTTGATGAAGAAGAATTCAAGGAATATGAATATAAAGTCAATAGTGGTGAATTGCTTTGGATTATGGCAAGATTGGAACTATACCTTGGCGGTGTAGTTATTGGAGAGAGTATTATGGGTGGATTGCTTGTTAAATCAGAGGATGAATTGAAAGGGTATCTCATGGATGATTTATGTGAGGACGCATATATTGATGCTCAATTCTGGTACAACAAAAACAAGGATACACTAGAATCACTCCACATACCAGAATGGAACCATGTTGCTCAATTCTGGTATAATAAAAACAAGAATTCGTTAAAATCACTCCACATACCAGAATGGAACCAGGAATGAGAATCATTCCTGCTGGCGCACCTCCGTGAATTCCACGGCACCCATCAAGACAAATTGACTAGGGTGTACCAGAACTCACCTGGTACACCAGTCTGCTCTTATAAATCAATGATTTACAACCCCTGATCCATGGGGTTTTTGTTTTACACCCTAACCCATCAAACCCGTAGCAGTCTCCATTGTTTCGCCTGGTGAAGCGTATTGTTTCATGGGTGCTGG
>Ga0316217_10000635_pt1 | contig 48836 bp, 42 predicted proteins | sample 1anoAmetaG_FD_203633 | JGI IMG/M metagenome (GOLD analysis project Ga0316217, IMG submission 203633) | Freshwater microbial communities from Trout Bog Lake, Wisconsin, USA - 1anoA | ecosystem: Environmental > Aquatic > Freshwater > Lake > Hypolimnion/Profundal zone | place: USA: Wisconsin...
AACCTGTCCTGGGATCAACCAACCAGCACAACCTACAGTTGGGACGGAACGGCCCCCGGCTCAGGAACCTTCCTCATCGCCAACAGCACGCAAGCCAGCGCCGGTTGCGTGGTCGTCAGCGCAACAAAATTCGTCTGCGCCTCGCAGTCCGACCCCGCCCCCAGCATCGAAGTCAGCGAACAATAAACAGATCGAGCCTTCCACAAGAGACGGGCGCGCCATCCATTCCGCGTCCTTTGCGAAATGGGCAGGATACCTCGAAGCTCAACCGGCGTGGCCGGAGGCCCAATCCTTGCGACATTTTTTGTCGCAAGGATGGAAGACCTTGACGCTTCAATAAGGCACACTCTGGATCGGTATTCTACTTCTTTTTCCCCGGCAGCATCGCCTTCAGCTTGTCCATCGCTCCCGGTTTCACAGCCGGAGCAGCAGCACTCGGCTTGCCGGCGGTCTCCGCCGCAGGCTGCGGTTTGGCTCCATCTTCTGCCGGTCCAGCCTTCTTCGTATCCAGCGGCAGCGGCGTCGTTCCATTCACTACGCCTGCCGCCGAAAGCGTCGGCACGCTTTCGCTGTCGTTCTTCACCAGAATCGAAATGCGCCGGTTCGACGGGTCAGTCGGATTGTTTTTAACGCGCAGCATCTGGTCCGCGTAGCCGCGCACCTGCGTCACCTGGTTCACGCGTACGCCGTCCTGTTGCATCAGCCGCCGCGCGGAGTTGGCGCGGTCCGCCGACAAATCCCAGTTGCTGTAGCCGGCATAGCTGGAGTACGGTGTCGCGTCCGTGTGTCCCTCAATCAAAAGCGAATTGGGCAGGGTCTTCAACTCCGCCGCCAGCAGTGCCAGCAACTCCTGCCCGTTCGCGCTCAATTTCGCACTGCCAATTTCGTAGAAGGTGCCATCCTTGCCTTCGATCAACTCGATTCTCAGCCCCTCGGGCGTAATCGTAATCTCAATCTGCTTGGAAAGCTTCTCCAGATCTTTTCTCGCCTTAATTTCCTCTTCGAGTTTTTCTTTCAGCTTTTCCAGTTCATCGGTGGACGCTTGCGAAACCGTTTCGCCAGTACCCGTCATCGTAGTGCCCAACTGCGCGCCAGTTCCCTTGGGATCGTTGAAGTAGCCGGAGACCGCCCGCTTCACCTTCTCGCTTGAGCCCATCAGCCACAGCACAATAAACAGCGACATCATCGCGGTCACAAAATCCGCATAGGCCACCTTCCACGCGCCGCCGTGATGGCCGCCGTGGCCGCCTTTTTTTTTGATCACGATAATCTGTTGTTGCGTCTTGGCCGCCATCTTGTGCGGAATCCCCCCGGAATTCGCGGTTGTTACGCCGCCGCTGCCGGCTCTGCGCTGGCCGCATGGTTCTTGCAGTTCTTTTCCATCTCGTCAAAGCTCGGCCGCACATGCGCCGGAATCGCGCGCCGTCCCATCTCAATGGCGATCATCGGAGCCGACCCTTTCAAGAACGACAAAATCAAAACCCGCAGCACATGCAGATATTCGTTGTGCGCGTCGGCCGTCTTTGACATATTCGATGCCAGCGGACCTACTGCTCCATAGCACAGCAGAATTCCCAGAAATGTGCCCACCAGTGCCGCCGCAACCTTCTCGCCAATCTCTTCAGGCGGCCCTCCCAGCGAGCCCATGGTGATTACCACGCCCAGAACCGCCGCCACAATTCCCAACCCCGGCAGCGAATCCGCCACCGTGGTCAGCGAACTTACCGGCATGGTCGCACCGTGATGATGCACCTCCATGTCCAGCTCCATCATCTGGTCCATGTCGAATGGCTCCACACCGCCGGTGATCGCCATGCGCAGCGTGTCGCACACAAAGTCCAGTGCATGATGGTCGGAGAGGAAATCCGGATAGTTCTTGAAAATCGAACTCTCCTTCGGCTTCTCCACATCCATCTCCACGCTCAGCAACCCCTCCTTGCGCACCTTGTTCAAAAACTGATACATCATCTTGAGCGTGTTCAGGTAGCGCGCCTTGTTGAACGGCGATCCTTTCAGTACTCCCATCAACCCGGCGGCAATGTCCTTAATTACGTGAGTCGGATTGGCCACCAGCAGCGTGCCCGCGGCAGCGCCTGCAATAATCAGCAACTCCGCCGGCTGCACTAGAACCAGGATGTGCCCCTTCTCCATCAGAAATCCGGCGAGAATCGATCCAAACACAACAACGATGCCTATGATGGCGAACATGCTTGCCTCCCCGGCGCGGACGCGATCTGGTTCCCGCCCGCATGAAAACTGGTCAGCATTGCGGCTCTGGCGCGCTCCAGCAACTCAGTCAGGCTCCCCTCTCGTTCCGCCTGCGCTGCGCCAATGCTTGCCGTAAGAGACACCCGGTCGCCCCACCAGCGAAAATCCGCTGTCCGGGCCAGCCCCGCCAGCGCCTGTGCGTGAGCCGCAAGCATCTCCGGCGTGCGCTCGTGCGACAGAACCAGAAACTCATCGTCACCCCAGCGCCCCATCTCCTCCGCAGGTCGCAGCCCGCTGGCCATTGCCCGTTCCACTTTTTCGAGCATCGCCTCGCAAGCTCCCGCGCCGTGCGTCTTGCGCAACTCGTGCGCCTGGTCCACGGTTATCCACAGCACGCCAAAACTCTCCCCGCCATGCTTGAAATCCGCAAAGGCCGCTGACAACCGGTCTTCAAAATCCGGCCGCCGCATTCCCGCCTTGAAGCCTGCGTCGCTCTCCCCATGCGGCAAAGCATTCAGGCTCTCGGCCGAATGAAAAACCGCCGCCACGCCCACGCGCCCGCCCATCCCGTCGCGCAATATCTGCGCTCGCGCAATCACCGGAATATCGTGCCCCAGCTTGTGCCGAAAATGCACCATGGCGCCGCGCGCTCCGGCTTCTTCATTTTCAGGATTTGCGCAAACAGTCAACAGCGCTTCCAGTTCCTCTGGCGCCTCTCGCGATACCAGATCAACGCGCGCATACCCGGTGATCGCCGCTGCCGCCTGGTTCCAGAAAACAATCCGGCAATCGCTGTCCAGCAGGGCAATGCCCTCCGGAAGACAATCCAGTGCGGCTTCAATCAGTTCCGAGTACCCCGCCATTCGCGCCTCTCCACTTCATTCATCGGCGCAACGCCCGTCAACATCACCGCGTTGCGCCTGAAGAATTTGATTGGTTGTCTCTAAGGAAAACAAACTGCAAAGCAGAAGCTGGCAATGCGCAAACGGAACTTTCATCTCGTTTGTTTTCAGCCCCCCGCCCTCTTGGTCTCCAGAACCCGCCGCCGTCCTCACATAACCAGGTGACGTTTAGCCTCATCTCGCTGTAATCTCTTCTTAGGCAAGTTTGCGGGGAAACGATTTTTGCCCTGCGCAAGACACAAATTGAAAGTTCCCGGCTTCTCTTTGTTTCACATTGAGGCACTTGAAGATTTTTCCGTAATTCTGCCGATTGTCCTGAAAAGAAAGAACCATTCTTCCGCGGTCGTTTCCAATGTTGCAATCAATGCGGGGCGCGCGAGTTTTAACTTTGGGGTACAGGAGATTATTCAGCGGATGAGGCGTGCATCATGAACAAAATCATTATTGCCGATTCGCAGGCAATCTTTCGGGCTGGTACGGCCAAAGTGCTGGCTATGGGCGAAGAAGTGCGCATCATTGCGCAATGCACCGATTTGGATCGAATGCTTCACGCCATCACAACGTTTCCCGGGGCGATTGTCCTGTTCGCCGCTTCGCTGCGGCCGGATATGGAAAGCCTTCATGCGCTGCTTGAATCCACCGGCAGCCGCGGCATCGTGATTGCCGAGAACGGAGAAAACGCGAGCTCATACATACAACAGGGTTTTCGCGGACTGGTCTTCCGCAACGTTACCGGGCCGGCTCTTGCGGAGTGCGTGCGCGCAGTGGCCAGCGGCGAAACATGGCTGCCCCCCCAGGTCATGGTGGCCGACTCTCCTGAAGAAGACATGGTGGGCACGCGCGTCCGCGACCGCCTCACTCCCAAGGAGATGCGCATCGTCGCCCTCATCGTGCAGGGATGCAAGAACCGCGAGATCGCCACCCGCCTCAAGACCACCGAGCAGGTGATTAAAAATTATCTGCGCTCCATCTACGACAAGACCGGCGTCAGCGACCGGCTGGAACTGGCGCTGTTCACCATCCACCATCATGTGCTTGCCGCCGCCGCTGCCGATGTCGGCAGCAAACTGGATGCCGAAGAAGCCGCCGCGGCACAACACATGCTGTAATTACCGTCTGACCAGTTCTACCCGCGGTTTACCGGGTGCCCCAGGTCCCGCGTATGGGACTTGGGAAATCGCCATTGTGTGAATGGACCCTACAGCTTCTCCGCCACGCTCTTCGATTGCGTGAACAGCAGCAGGTAATCCGGCCCGCCGGCCTTCGAATCCGTCCCGCTCATATTGAACCCGCCAAAGGGATGCGCCCCCACCATAGCGCCTGTGCATTTGCGATTGAAATAAAGATTGCCCACGTGGAACTCGCGGCGGGCGATATCCAATTTTTTCCGATCGCTTGAGTAAATGGAGCCGGTCAAACCGTATTCGGTGTTGTTGACCACCTTCATTCCTTCCTCGAAGTTCGCCACCTTGACCAGCGCCAGCACCGGCCCAAAGATCTCCTCCTGCGCAATCACCGCATTCGGAGCCACGTCCGCTATCATGGTCGGCTCAAGGAAGTAGCCGCCTTCAATCGCTGGAGCCTTGCCGCCCGCAATCAGCCGTCCTTCCTTTTTACCGATCTCGATATAACGCAGCATCGAATCAAGCGCAGCCTTGTTGATCACCGGCCCAAGATTGTGGTTAGCCGCCGGGTCGCCCACCGTCAGCCTGGCTACGCGCTCGCGCAGCTTCTCGACAAACACATCGTAGATCGGCGCTTCAATAATCGCCCGCGAACAAGCCGAGCACTTCTGCCCGCTGAATCCATAAGCCGAGGCCACCACTCCGTCAGCAGCCGCATCGAGGTTGGCGTCGGCGCATATCAAAATTGTGTCCTTGCCGCCCATCTCCAGGACTGTCCGCTTCAGCCAGATCTGGCCCTTCTGTGTATGCGCGGCGCGTTCGTGAATCTCCAGCCCCACGGCCTTCGATCCTGTGAACGAAATGAACCGCGTTTTGGGATGCTCGACAATTGCATTGCCGAATGTGCCGCCGCTTCCGGGGCAAAAGTTGACCACTCCGGCCGGCATTCCCGCCTCTTCCAGCACTTCAAAAAATTTGGCGGCGATGGTCGGCGCATCAGACGACGGCTTTAATATCACCGTGTTGCCGGTGACTATGGCGGCTGCTGTCATGCCGGCCATGATGGCGAATGGAAAATTCCACGGCGGAATCACCGCGCCCACGCCCAGCGGAATGTAGTGCAATTCACAGCGCTCGCCGGGATACTGAATCGGTGTCTTCGATTCCGCCAGCCGCAGCGCCTCGCGGGCATAGAACTCAAGAAAATCAATGGTCTCGCCCACATCCGCGTCGGCTTCCGCCCAGTTCTTGCCCACTTCAAACGTGAGCCATGCGCAGAACTCCAGGTGCCGTTCGCGGATGATCCGCGCTGCGTTCAGCAGCAGCGAAACCCGCTCTTCGGTAGACACTCTGCTCCACGATTCAAATGCATTGAGCGCGGCGGCCATCGCCAGTTCGGCATGTTCGCCTTCAGCCTTTTGATGGACGCCGACAATCTGGGCCGGCCGCGCCGGGTTGACCGAGCGGACCTTGCCTTCTGTTTTGATGCGTTTGCCGCCGATGACCAGGTCATATTCGCGGCCCAGCTGGTTACTGACCGCATCCAGCGCGGCCTTCATCGAGTGCGCAATTTCCGGCGCTTTGAAGTTGGTAAAGGGTTCGTTCGCAAACCCGCCCTTCGGCGGGCACGGTTGAATAGAAGTGCTGAAATTGTTAGTAGACATAGCGCATCGATTGTAGCTCACCACCCGTCGATGCGACGAGTCCGGCTATCGCGTCTCGGTCAGCGCTTCGGTGCGCTTGCTCATCAGCGCCGTGCGTTCCAACTTCTCCCAGTTGAACGGTTTGCCGTCGATGGCGCGCTTTAGAGTCTTGAACAGCACAATCGAAAACAACTGGCGGTAGGCAAAGCGTTGCAGCCAGATGTGGAACAGCAGCCAGCCGTCGCCGTTGTTGGCCGGATGGCGGCGTTCCAGGCTGAAGGCTACCGACGAAGTGATGAAGTCAATCAGCAGGAAGCCGAGAAAGTAAATCACCAGCTTCTCAAAACTCGCTGCCGACGCCGCCAGGGGATGGTAGTGCCGGTCCACAAAAAAGTGGATTACCCCCGCCAGGAACATCAGGTCGATGAAAGGGGAAACCAGCGGCAGAAGCATCTGAAAGATCAGAATATTCGGCAATGCGAAGTATCCCATGGCCTTGTTGCGCACAAACGCCAGGCGATGTTTCCACACCGCCTGCAGAATCCCAAAAGACCAGCGGAAGCGCTGCCGCATCAATCCCCGCGCGTCGATGGGCGCTTCGGTAAAAGCCAGCGCGCGATCCTCATATACCACTTTCAGCCTTTGTTCCAGCAGATTCATGGTGAGGTCGGCGTCTTCGGCTACCGTGTTAATCGGGTATCCGCCTGCCGCCTTCACCGGTCCGGTGCGCCACGCGCCAATCGCGCCGGGAACCACCGTCACCACGTTGAATAAATCCAGCGCGCGCCGCTCGAAGTTCTGGCTGGTGATGTACTCCAGCGCCTGCCAGCGAGTCCACAGATTGACGCGATTGCCCACCTTGGCATTGCCTGCAACCGCGCCGATAAGCGGATCTTCAAAGTGGGGAATCAGCTTGCTGATCGCGTCCGGCGCAATCACCGTATCGGCGTCGATGCCCACATAAACCTCTTCCGTGAGCCGCTCGAGTGCGTAGTTGAGCGCAGCCGCTTTGCCGCCGTTGGCTTTGGTCAGCACCTGCACCCGTCCTGCGGCTATCTCAGCGGAGTAAGCCTGTCGCGCCACGTCAAAGGTGCTGTCGCTGGAGCCGTCGTCGATCACAATCACATGCAGGTTTGAATAGTCGGAGTTGAGCACCGACCGGATCGTGCGCACTATGACCTTTTCCTCGTTGTAAGCGGGGATAAGCACCGCCACTCGCGGATTGAATCCTGCCGAAGCCTTCGCGTGTGGAGGACGCAAGCGCTCGATCACCGCGAAAATACCTACCAGCAGCAAGCGCGCGCTCATCAAGATGTCGCCCAAAAAGAAAACCATCATGATGAATTCGCCGATGATGGCCAGGCTGGAGAAGGCGACGGAGTCCGGCACCGCGCGCAGGTACTGGCGCAAGGTCAGCTTCGGCATCACCTCGGCCGTGGTCTTGCCCATTAGCGCGGAAACCGGCACAATCGTGTAGCCCTGTGCGCGCAGGGCGTCAATCAGCACCGGCAGCCCCGCCACGGTCGCCGAGCGGTCGCCGCCGCCGTCGTGCAGCAAAATGATCGAGCCGCGGAACTGCGGCTTGGTCTTCATCAATTGCAACTCGTCGAGAATGGTTTGCGTGATCTCGGCCGGTGATCGGCGCGGATGTTCGTTCCAGTCATTGGTGTCCAGTTTGTTGCCGACTATGGTGTAGCCAGCATGCTGGATGTGCTCAACCGGAGCCGCTTGATCGTCTGTGTCCGGCTCTTCGTCGATATCGTAGGGCGGGCGGAAGTAGAGCGGCTGGATGCCCAGCTTGCTGGCAAAAAGCCGCTCGGTGAGCTTCAATTCCAGATCGAGCTGGCGGTTGGAGATTTCGCTGATGTCCGGGTGCGTATAGGTGTGGTTGCCAATCTCATGGCCCTCGCGCACCACCCGTTTCATCAGGCCGACATTCTCCTGTGCCTCGGCGCCGATCATCATGAACGTGCCCTTGACGCCTTTGTCCCGAAGTATGTCCAGTATCTTCGGCGTCCACTTGGGGTCGGGCCCGTCGTCAAATGAGAGCGCGACCTCATTCGCGTGGTAGCCGTATTGCTCTATGGTGTACGTGCGCGGATACGCGTCCATGTGCTCATCGACGATGAGCTTCTTGCGCGGATCGGGCTCGTCAGAGTCCACTTCCACTGTGCGTTTGCCTGGCTGTGGAAGCCCTGTCACCCGGATGATGTCGCCATCGCCCTCGTTGTCAACATCGTGGCTGGGTTGCACCACGCCAAGCGCCTTCAGCGAATCAGGATTAGTTGGCTTGTCCCACACATTCCACAGCGAACTGTCCTCTTCGCCCAGCCGCCACAGGGCAAAGGTTTGCAGTCCCAGGCCGCGTGCCGCGCGCATCTCATTCAGCAGCGACACGCCGTCCAGAAACCACACCACGTGCCGCTGATTCTTGTCCTCGTCAATGTACTCAAAGTGCGGATTGAGAGTATCGTAATCCAGATCCAGGTCGGCGTCGGCGTCAGAGGCGCGCTGCCACGCATCCGAAACTTGCAGCACCTCGGTATGAAGCACCCGCGGCTTGGGATGCCTGCGATCCTTGGGGTTAGGAATCGACATTGTCCAGTCGTACCCATAACTGCCCACCGCGCAGATCAGCTTCTCCTTGGGAACGACCTTGAGCGCGCGGCGCAGGTTGCCTGTGAACCACTCCTGGCTGGCGACGGGCCCCGGCTGGCTCTCCACCTCGTGCTCGTCGTAGTTCATCAGCACTATGCCGTCGCAGTTGGCCGCAATCCGCTTGAAATCGTCATCCGTCGTCGAGGCAAGCGCATTGACGTAGAGCCGTAAATTACGCGAGTGCAGGTCCGCGTAAAGTTCCTGAATAAAGGTTAAATAGCCCTGTTCGTCGTTGTCTGGCAGATTTTCTATGTCCAGCGAGAGGCCCCGGTAGAAGGGAAACGCAGTGAAAAAGCGAACAATTTGCTGGCGCAGCGCGGCCCGCTTTGAGCTATCGTCCAGCATCTTGGAGATGGCCGGATCCCAGCTTTGAGCCTTGGGGTTGAAGTTGTTCAGGTGAGGGAAGACCTCGGTGTCTACCTTGGCCGCCAGAATCGTCCGCTTGATCTTGTTCAAGTCATCAGGGTCGTGAATCGTGCCGCCATCAATGATCGGATACTCGCTGCGGTTGTCAGCGCTCATCATCATCAGCGCCCCTGCCGGCGCATCTATGTGCAGCCACTGCGGGAACAACATATCGATCTGATGAATTTGCTCTTTGAACGATGAGTAGCTGGTAGGGTCGTCCTGCACGTAGAAGGCCGCGCGCAACCCTTCGCCGGAGTTGAGTGGAATGTCAGAGGGCTTGCGATTCGTCTTGCGTCGGGATGGCCGCAGGCTTTTACCGCCGTGTGCCAGCAGAGAGCGGTCGGGCAGCGCCTTGTAGTTGTGACGAAGAGTGGGCAGCAATAGCTCTGGTAACTGCTGAAAACGCAATACGTTAAAAATAAAAACCGCTAAAACCAGCGTGGAAATAAGGGCCGCTCCGTCCAAAATGCGGCGCAGCCGTTTCCAGCGCTTGCGTTGCGGGTCGAAGAATATCTGTTTATCTGGCATCTGGGGTCTTATTTATCCTACTGCGAAAACCGGGAAAACAGTCTACGCTATACAGTACGAATCGTATGGAACCTGACTCCATCAGTCAATCGAGCGCCGGCCGCTGGTTCTCTACCCGCGTGGGTTCAGTGGTTTCCATCGCTATGGCCCTCGCTTCCGGCCTGGCGCTGCGCCTGTGGATGTTCAAGCATTTCTTCGATTTACACGGCGACCCGCTCATCTACGGCGGCCTGGCGAAAAACCTTCTGCTGCACGGCCAGTATCTTGTCAGCATTGATGGGTCGTCGCCAGTTCCCACCCTCATCCGCCTCCCCGGCTATCCACTCTTTCTGGCCCTCTGCTTCCGCATCTTCGGGATGGAAAACTATGCCTCGGCTGCCTGGGTGCAGATTGCAATGGAGTTAGCCGGCTGCCTGCTGCTTGCCGGCTTTGCCGCCCGCATTGCGCCCACCCCGCTCCGCACCGGCACCGCGCACTGCACGCTATGGCTGGCAGCGCTTTGCCCCTTCACCGCAAACTACGCCGTCCTGCCGCTCACCGAAGCCCCCACCCTCTTTGCTCTGGCCCTTGCGCTCTGGTCCATGGCCCGCTTCTGTGACAAGCCCGGTTGGCTCCCTGCCCTCTGCTTCACCTTTGCCGTCACCTTTGCCGCCATGCTCCGTCCCGACGGCATCCTGGTCGCCGCAGCCCTCGCCCCGCCAATACTGTATGGCCTGTGGAAAGAAGAATACGGGAAGGCCATTCAAGCCAAAGAGCTGGCCGGCTGCCCCACTCTAGATTGTCATCCTGAGCGAAGCGCGGCGGAGTCGAAGGACCTGCTTTTTAATTCTTTGCGCCCTGGCTGGGTTAGGAAACATCCACAACTCTCCCCAGCGCCAAAGCTGGCCCGCATCGCCGTTGTCTGCACACTGCTGGCGCTCGCGCCCTTTGCCGCCTGGACCGGTCGCAACTGGAGGGTCTTTCACGTCTTTGAGCCGCTGGCCCCGCGTTACGCCAACGATCCCGGCCAGGAAACCTATCCCGGCTGGCAGCGATGGGTCAAAACCTGGTGTCTGGACTACGTCTCTACCTACGACATTTATTGGCCCGTGCCCGGCAGCCCGCTCGACCTGACCAAACTCCCCTCCCGCGCCTTCGATTCGCCCGCGCAGTATGCCGAAACCGTCGCCCTGGCCTCCGACTACAACGATCGCGACAAAGCCTCCGACATCGTGCCCGACGTGGATGCCCGTTTCGCCAAACTCGCGGAAGAGCGCATTCACTCCCACCCGCTGCGCTATTACCTCTGGCTGCCGCTGGGTCGTGTCGCCGACATGTGGCTGCGCCCCCGCGTCGAAAACCTCAACATCGATCTGGATTGGTGGGTCTACGCGCACCACAACAGCGAAACCCGCTTCAGCTGGGCCTGCGCCGCGCTCAATTTGCTCTATCTTGTGTTGGGGTTTGCCGGGCTATGCCTCCGCCCGCGCTTCTGGCTGCCCATGCTCGCTTATTTCCTCTTGCGCAGCCTTGTTCTTGCCACCATCGAGGCGCCGGAATCCCGCTACACACTGGAGTGCTTCCCCATGCTCTTCGCCCTGGGCGGCGTCGCTCTCTATCGGCTAACTTGCACTGTCTTGCTGTTGGTCGGCAAAACAAATGCCTCAGCCGGCAAAGCCTGATTGACCTTGATATTGAAGTAGACACTCACCCGGTACTGTCCCGGCCCCTCGTCAAAAACCTGCTTCAGGCTGACGCCCCGGTCGGCATCCACCCATACATTTACCTTGGGAATGTTCTTGCGAACCTCCGCATCCTTGGCTATCAGCTCAAGCATTTCGGCCTTCACACCGTCCAGCATCTCCGCGCCCAGGTACTTGATCTCCCACTTCTGTTCCATATCTTTGCCGCTGGCGCCAAAGCCCAGCATCAGGTAGCTCTCAAATTTGCTTACCTTGCTGTACGTGGTCACCTGGTTCACCGCGCCGCCCTCATAGAGCTTGAAAACCCCGTTCGCATAGGTATAAACCTTGTGCGCCGGCTTTCCATTGGCTTCCTTGATATGCGCGGCCATCTGGAAGGATTTCTCCTTGCGCTCGTAGTACACCGTCCCCTTTTGCACGTCCTTGTCGAAGATAGGGTCGGTCTCCACTGAATCAAACTCGAAATCTGCCGATGTCGAGTGGAAATTCGCCGCCGCGGCATCCAGCCGGCGCAGCACCTTGTCCTTTTCCTTTTCATTGGGAGCAGCCGCGGCGGCAAAACTCACGCGCACCGTCAAAACCAGCGTCATCATCAACGCAATAAAAACAGCAATTCTTGCTCTTTGCATAAATTTCCTTATCCCTTTAGACGCATGAGTTGGTATGTAGATACGGAACCAGCAACAATAGCCGGCGCCAGTCCAACTTTAGTCGAATAGCTTAGCTCCGTGCCCCATTCATTCCGCGAAGCTAAAAGCTGCCTCCTACCGCCGCGCCCAAACCTTCCATGCCATATTGCCCTCGGTGTCTTTCACCGTCTCCCAATACACCACGGAAACAGCGTCGCCGGTCACCGGCTCAATTGCCTTGCGCAGGGCCTTCTTGATCGTCATATTCGAAGCATGAGTATTCAGATCCAGATCCACATCCGTGGCCCGCACGGTCACAATAAACCCGCGTCCGCCATTGCCCACCACCTGGATTGGATGAGCAGGCCCGCCGGAGGGCGAAGGCCTGTCGCCAAAGTTCCAAAAATGCGGCGTGACAAAAATGAACAGCAGAATCAGCGTCACCATCACGTCATAGTGGAAACAGCCGCGCGGATACGTCCAGTAAAAATAGCTCTTAAAAATCCTGCTAACTTTGCCCATAAGCCTCTCCAATAACCAACCAGCGCTTCCGCCAACTCGCGGGTGCCCCACCCTCGCCGCTGTCATCCTGAGCGGAGCGAAGCGCAGTCGAAGGACCTGCTTTTCGTTCCATTGCGGCGTGGGCGGGAAACCACGAATCCCAGTAATCCCTGCCTCCAGGTAACGTATGCTGGGTGCCCCATCCATTCCGCATCTTTTTGCGGAATGGGTGGGAAACCACCAACCCAACCACCCACGCCTTGTGTCAGGGCACGACTTTAGTCGTGCCAAAAAAACAATCAAAAATTGACCGGGCTTTAGCCCCTGCGCGTAATCCGCTCCAGCCCGCCCATATAGGGCTGGAGCGCTTCCGGAATCACCACCGACCCATCGGCCTGCTGATAATTCTCAACAATCGCCAGCCACGTGCGTCCCACCGCCAGCCCGCTGCCGTTCAGCGTATGCACAAACTCCGGCTTGCCCTTTGCCCCGCCCGGACGGTAGCGAATGTTGGCTCTCCGCGCCTGAAAAGCCTCAAAATTCGAGCAAGAAGAAATCTCCCGGTAAAGCTGCTGCCCCGGCAGCCAAACCTCCAGGTCAAAAGTCTTCGCTGAAGAAAAACCTGTGTCGCCCGCGCACAGCAGAACCCGCCGGTAGGGCAGCTTCAGCGTCTCCAGAATCTCTTCCGCGTCACGCGTCAGCCGCTCGTGCTCCGCGTCCGATTCCTCAGGCCGCACAAACTTCACCAGTTCGACCTTTTGAAATTGATGCTGCCGGATAATCCCCCGCGTGTCCTTGCCCGCCGCTCCCGCCTCGGCCCGGAAGCAAGGCGTATACGCCGTCAGCGCAATCGGCAGCCGCACCTCGTCCAGAATCTCGTCGCGATACAAATTCGTAACCGGAACCTCGGCCGTCGGAATCAGCCAATGGTCGTTATCCCGGAACTCGCCTTTCGCCACTGCCTCGGCGTCCGCGTCCGAGCAGCGAAACAAATCCTCGGCAAATTTGGGCAACTGTCCGGTCCCGAACAGGCTCTTGCTGTTCACCATGAACGGAGGCAGCACCTCGGTGTATCCATGCTTCTGCGTGTGCAGGTCGAGCATGAAGCTGATCAGTGCCCGCTCCAGCCGCGCCCCCGCGCCCATATACACCGCAAACCGTGCCCCGCTGATTTTGGCCGCCCGCTCCAGGTCCAGAATCCCCAGCGACTCGCCCAGCTCCCAGTGCGGCTTACCCTCAAACGCAAAGGCCGTCTTCTCGCCCCACGTCTTCACCGTAACGTTGTCGGCCTCCGACTTGCCTGCCGGAACCTCGTCGCGCACTAGGTTGGGAATCCCCGCCAGCACCTGGCGCAGCCGGTCGTCTAAATTCGCGGCCGTCCGGTCCAACTCGTCCAGTTCATCCTTAAGCGCCCGCGTCTCGTCCATCACCGCCGTGGCGTCCTGCCCGGCCTTCTTCAGCGCGCCCACCTGCTGGCTCAGCTCATTGCGCCGCGCCTTAAGCCGCTCCGACGTAGTAATCGCCTCGCGCCGGCTGGCGTCCAGCGCGCGAAAATCCCCCAGCAGCGCCGCCGGGTCAGCCCCGCGCGCACGCAGTTTCTCTTCAACAACTTCCAGATTGCCGCGTACAAATCCTAAATCGAGCATCTCTATCAGTTTACTAGACCTATCAGGCTCCTACCGGAAAACCACGAACCCCAACCACGCTCTTTGGCAAATAGCTCGTTGAATACTAGGTCTTTGACAGCCTGTACTTGTACCGGCTCCGTGCCCCATTCATTCCGCTTCTTTTTGCGGAATGGGTAGGAAAAAACAAATATCAACCAACCACGCCTTGTATCAGGGCCATGTGTCTTAGGTCCCGTTTTGGAGCCTGGGATACCGCGCCCCCACCCAACCCACGGGGACGAAAATCTCTTTGGAAACAAACATTCAAGGAATAAACAAATCCGGAGGGAGGCGGGGGTTTCAACCCCCGAAGAATACCCAACTAATGCGCAAACGGTCTTACGCTGCGGCGATAGTAGTAGACCGTGCTGTAATCGCGTCGGCCGCTGGCGTCCGTGAAGTGATAGAAGGTCTCGGCGCGAAGCCGGCCATCGCCCAGCAGCGAAAGCGTGATCTCCACATCGACGGAGTGTTTGTATCGTTTTGCCACCAGCGTGCTGATCTCCGTGGAGTTGACACTCGAAGCAAAGCTCTTCGCCTTGATTACGCCCCAGTCGCAGGCAATGGGTTGGCAGGCGCCGTAGGGGTGAACCTTCTTGCCGTCGATGATTATTTCGATAATTCCCCGCGTGAGATCGACATTTACCCAGTCGCCGTCCAGAGGATTTTGAGGCGCGCCCTGCGCCCCAAGGTGAGATGGGCAGAAAGTCCCAATCACGATGGCTGTGATGGCGAAGGTGGTCAATAAGCTGCGTGAAGACAAGTCAAGAAAAGACCGGCTCATGGCTATCTTTCTCCTGTGCCAGAAGTCTTCCTCCCGGTTCATCCAGACATAGGGTATCGCGCAAATCGTCGTTGGGTAGAACCCCGCCGCGAAAAAATAGTGTTTGCGGATAATTACGATCCCTCGGCGCACACTGGAAGAGCGACAACTGCACCCAACCACCGGTCTGTGCTGTCAGGCATGCGCCCGGTCCGTACCCCCCCCAAGCCCGACCCCCACCCCCCCCTATACCCGAGGGGGGTATAAATTTCCCTAAAAAACGTGCAGATTATTTCATCCGCTCAACTTCTCCAAAACCTGCAACGCTCTAATAATAAATGGCTTGGATGCGAACAAAGACGGGGTGTGCAAACAGGTCTTTTCCACAGAAATACCGGCTCTCCGTATTACATCGCGAGAAACCACCTCCGGAAACGGGGGTAAAAAACCCGAAAATTACCTGATTTTGCCAGAACCGGGGGATTCACAGCCAGACTATTCCGCGTGAAACACGACGTCAAAAAGCAGCAGGCTGACAGTGGTGAAAATGATGTCGTAGCCCACCAAAAGCTTGATCCACAGCGTGGGGTCATTTTCGCCGGTGAGGATGTTTGTTGTGGCCTGCACCATGGCCAGCAGCGCCGGAATGAAGATGGGGAACAGAATCAGCGAAAGCAGCAGTTCGCGATTGCGGCTGCGGATGGAGAGCGCGGCAAAAAAGACTCCGTTGCCTACCAGCGCCCAAGTGCCCAGCGGTAAAACCAGCGCCAGCAGCCAGCCCTCGCCCGCAATGTGCAGGTTGTAAAAGACGATAAAAACCGGGGCCAGCAGCACCTGGACGATGGTGACAAAAAGAAAATTCGCAAGCACTTTGGCAAAGAAAAGTTCCGCCCCCGGCGAGGGAACCATGCGCTGCGCGTCGAGAACCTGGTGGCGGATTTCGCGTGCCCAAGCCTGGTTCAGCGCGCTCACCGACGCAAACATCGTAGCCACGCAAAGCACGCCGCCGGCTATCTGCTGAGAAAAAGCGCCGCGCGGATCAAAAGCGATGGAGAAGAGCACTACGACCAGGCCGGAGAAGAAGAGCATGGAGACGATGGCGTCCAGCGAGCGCCACTCGATGCGAAGTTCCTTGACCAGGTGAGTCCAGAGGGCGCGGGTCATTGGGCTTGGTCCTCCGGGGTCGGATCAGAAAAAGAAGAAGCAGGTCCTTCGGCTCGCTGCGCTCGCTCAGAATGACAATGCATTTGAGGAGGAGCTGTGGATTTGGTCAGGTCGGCACTCTGGCCTTCGGCGGCCCTCAAAAAATCGCCGGGTGCAAGTACAATCTGGGTTCCGCGCGTTCCCGCCGAGACGCTGATTTTGTCAAAGAGAATCGCCGTCTCATCGACGAAAACCGGGAATGATTTTTTCGCGCCGAAAACGGTCACGCCGCCGCGAATGTAGCCCGTGAGCGGCTGCACGTCTTTCAGCGAAACCATCTCCGCCCTGCGCAACCCGGCCGCGCGAGCCAGTTTCTTGAAGTCCAGTTCCGCGTTGCCGGGAATGACCGCGAACACGTAAACGCCCGCTCCGCCTGTGGTCAACAGCGTCTTGAAAACCTGCTCCGGCGGCATCCCAATCTTTTTGGCTACAGTGATTGCGGAGAGATCTTCAGGGTCAACCTCGTATTCCTGAAGTGCGAAATCGATGCCGAGAGATTCAAGGAATCGTGCGCCGTTCGTTTTCATCGCGTCGGACTCCCCGGCTCAAAAGAAGCCACTCTGCCCGCATGCAGCGTCAGCACCCAATCGGCAATCGGTGCAGCCAACTCCCGCTGGTGGGTTGTTAAAACTATGGTCCGGTTGCTATGCCGGAAGCCCGCGAGCAACTCGACCATCTGGCTGGCACTGCGTACATCCATGTTGGAAAAGGGTTCGTCGAGCAGGAGTAATTCAGGGACGGACAGCAGCACGCGGGCCAGCGAAGTGCGCTGGCGCATACCCTGAGAATACTGGCCGAGGGTACGGGGAAGCTCCGGGTCAAGGCCCACCTGGCGTAAAACTTCTGCCGGGGCAAGGCAGGAGCGCCCGGCGTAGAGGCTGGCAAAGTAGCGCAGATTCTCCTGTGCCGTCAGCTCGTCGTAGAGCATGGGAGCATGGCTCATGTAGCCGATGCGCTCGCGGGCCTCATGGGGTTCAGAATCGCCGAAGACCGTGACCTTGCCGAAGCTGGGCCGGAGCAGGCCGGCCAGGATGCGCAGCAGGGTGGACTTGCCCGCGCCGTTTTCTCCCAGCAGAACGTAGCAGCGGCCCGGCTCCAGTTCCACCGAGACCTGGCGCAGCGCGGCAAAGGAGCCGAAAAGCTTGGAGACCTGGTCGAGACGGGCGCAAAGACAATCACTCACAGGTTTGAAAACTGAAGCAGTTGCTGCGTTGACAGGCATCAATTCTTCTATCCTCAAGTTGCCCTTCTAGCCACATCACTCACGCGGCGTACAGGAAACTGTGCCAGATTGCGTTTCCACGCTTCAATATTCAATACAGTGCAACTCGAAACAAAAGAATTTTGCCAAGGACCGTTTGGTCTTTCCAACGGAATTGACTTTCTCAATTCATCGCTTCGACTGGACAATAAATAACTATCCAGTTGCTTCATGCAAAGAAGGACAATATAGTGAATTTTTCCCTTTATTCGGTCTGATGCGTATTCATATAGAAATGAATCCCTATACTTGTATGTGAGTTTATTTGTCAAGACATCTGATTGAAATTCTCTCAAAAACTGCTCTTTCCCTTCTGTTTGTGCTTTAGGGTTATCTGGATCTTTGATTTCCAGGAAATACGTATCCCCGTTCCACTCGAATATGCAATCGACAGCTTTCATGCAACGTGCCAGCTTATGTGTTTTCGGATCGTCAAACCGGCGTGGAGCGGCATGGTCCGGAAATTCAATTTCGAGATCACCTTCCCGGAATGCCATCATTTCGGTCCTCCCCCAAAACTACGCTTCACTTCCTCATCGTAAAGCCGATCAAGGGTTCCGGAAATATCGTTTGGATCAATTCCACTATATGTATCGCTTACCTTTGCCACGACTGGACCAGTTGGTTTGCTAGCAACAGGCTCACGAAATAGTGAAACATATTGAATAGCGGATTTCTTGCTTGCTTGCAAATCAAACTGTTTGAGCAAAACATAATTGTGTGTGGTAAGAAAAACCTGCACACCTAGCTCTTGGAGCTTGAAGATGACTTTGACAACTTGCTCCATCAATGAAGGATTAAGATTTGCCTCCGGCTCATCCCAGAAAAGAATGGACCCCTTCGTCAGGCTTCCATTCTGAATGAGCAACCAAATAAGGGCCAACTTGCGCATCCCTTCTGCTAACAGTGGGAACTCTAGCTCTCCCTGTTTGTTTTTAAGAAAAAATGTTTCACCCTTAAGTATGACTTTTCCTTCGATGGCATTTTCGAGTGCGCCTAGAAGCGCTTTCCTATCGCGTCCAGCAGGTCCAGTCAATAAGGGCAAATAAGCCTTTTTAATAATATCCACATAAATTTCTTCTATAGACCACTCTCGCTTGGCAGAGATTGCAATCAATCCAGGAGCGAGTGCTAACATTTCTTTTACAGGGATAAATGCGCTAAGAAGCGGTTTCTGGGTCCAAAAAAATTTGCGATATGTGCGAATATCCTCTACACCTTTCGTGTGATTTGAAAACACTGCCAGAAACCGTTCCCCACCTGCACGAGTAATTTGAATCTTTGCTGTAGAACTCACGTTTTTGCGGCGAACAAGTCGGCCGACTGCCCCGTTATAGGGGTTGAATACGTTACGCAACTTTAATCCGAAAGGTTTATCCTTATCCTCGCCCTCCGTTATCGCACATGCGGCGTACAGAACCTTGAGAATATGGGTCTTGCCGGTTCCATTCACTCCGATGAGTACATTAATCCCAGGAGAGGGACTGAGGACGAGATTCTCAAACGCTGTAAAGTTCTGAAGCCAGAGTCTGGTTATGCTGCTCATTTTCGGCCGTTGCCTTTCGTTCCGTCATAATATCAGAACTGCAAGCCCCTTCTCACAGTCTCCTAACTGGCAGGTTTGGTTACTGGCGCGGCGGCAACGCGCGAAGCAGCAGCGGGTTGCACGGGCGCGGCACCGGGTTGTGCCGGAGTGGCACCGGGTTGCGATGGTGCGTACTTGCTGGCGCACTTGGCCTGTAGAACCGTCGCGTGGAAGACGCCGTCGCGGCCATAGGTTCCTTCTGCAAGGGCCTGGGCGTCGTCCTTGAATGTGTCTGGAGGCGGCTCCGCACCCTTGTAGTTGACTGTGAGCACGCGGCCAGTGACGGCCTTGGGCGAGTGGCTCTCGAACTCGTTCATCACAAAGGTCACATGGGTGCCGTTTTGCTCAATAGACCCAGGCTTGACGAAGCCCTCCACCCGCAGTTGGCTGTGGTACGCCTTGTCGCCCATGCCACCCAGTTCGGGGATGGTGACGTAATAGCTCTTGTTGGCGCCGTATCCAGACCAGGCCAGCCAGCCAATGGTGGCCACGATGATGCCAACTGCGATTCCGATGCGAATTGTGTTTGGGGAAGTTTTCATAGTCACACTTTAACGATACGAGCCTGTGAGGGCGGGGTCAACCTATCATGCGGAAATGTGTTCGAGCCTCTTTAGCCGGGGAAGCGCATGAATCGCTTTTCCGGCTTTCTGCTGGGCAATGCGCAACTCGTAAAGACTTTGCAGGTTGAGCCAGAACTGCGGGCTGGTGCCGAAGAAATGAGCCAGGCGCAAGGCAGTGTCTCCAGTAAGTCCTCGCTGCCCGTTCAGGATGGCCGTAATGCGATTAGGCGGCACATCCAGCTTGCGCGCCAGCTCAGAGGCGCTCATGCCCAATTCGTGCAGCTCCTCGGCCAACTGTTCTCCGGGATGGATGGCGATGATGGGCATGATTCTCCTGCTCTGTCCATTCTATTCCTACAAAGAAACAGGCGTGGACCAGGAGGTCCACGCTACAGCCGGCCGGGAGGCCGGCGCTACAGTTTCAGACGCAGCGGGTCGGGAATACCGATGGGGAACTGAACTTATTTTATCGCGCCCCTTCCAGCGTCTGCGCCGCCCGGTCGAGCGCTTGGGTCAATACCATCAACTGCTGCGCAGCTCGCGGCTGATCTTTGCTGTCCAGTGCTTCGTTGACGCCGGGAATCACAACCGCCGCGTAGCCCGTGAACTCTCCGGGCGCGTAGATGGTGTGCTTGAACCAGGGTCGATTCGGCAGTCCGGCTCCATTGGTCAGATCGGTTTCGGCCTGGCGAAGTGTCGCGTTGAGCCGGGCCAGATCGCCAGTGGCGGCAGCTTGCAGCCCGTGGATATGCTGAGCGGCGGCGGAAAGCCGCGTGACCGCCGCCTGGGCTGCGGAGAAGTCCAGCGAAAGTCCCTGGTCCGCGGCCCGGCGTTTGGCGGCATCGATGTAATAAGAGATTGAGCGGGCATAGGCGACTTCGTCATACGGAAGCACATCGGCATCGGCCATGCGTAGAGCCTCGAGTCCGAAGACGCGGGCCATCTCCTGCAAAAATTCGAATTTTGGATCAGCGTTTTGAACGAACCAGGCGTAGTTGTCGAAAACGGAGTGATAAACACCGTAGGGACCGCCGGAGCTGATATCAGCCGAGGGCACGCCGATGTGTTGCAGAAAAGGCGTGAAATCGGAGCCGGAACCGAGGTCGCCAACGTGAACCTCTTCGCCGGGCTCAGGCGGGGCATTGGAGCGGCGATGCTCATTTTCGCCGGCAGACTTGATTCTCCACTGCTGGAAGACCGTGCCGCCCAGCGGGCTCGGAACCGAGTGCGTCAACTCTCGGATGAACTGCTTGAGCGAGGGAACAGCGGCAGCGGAGAAATCCGGCCCGGCTACGCCAACGTCCATGTTGAAGTATGCCGCGGCGCGCTCCAATGCTTTGGCGTTCTGTTCCACCCACTCGGTTGAGCCGACGAGGCCCTCTTCCTCGGCGTCCCAACTGCAAAAGACAATTGTCCGCCTGGGCCGCCAGCCCTGTTTGAGCAACGCGCCAATTCCGTGAACTGCTTCCAGCATGGCCGCGGTGCCGCTGCTGGGATCGACTGCGCCGTAAACCCAGGCATCGCGATGGTTGCCGATGACCACCCAATCGTCCGGGTACTCCGTGCCTTTGATTTTGCCGATGACATCCCAGATGATGCGCCGCTGGTAATCCTGCTGGCTGACCAGGTGAACTTTGACGGTTCCCTGCCCTTCCGCTGCTCCGATGTGGTAGCGGAATCCAAGTCCGCCCTGCCAGCCCGGCGGCACTCCGGGCCCCTGCATAGCTTGAAGGATTGGCGAGGCGTCGTGGTAGCTGATGGGGATGGAGATGATATGCGGCTGGCTGCCATAGGGCGATACGCGCGCCGAATCGGGCAGGTCCAGCGTGGAGGCCACTCCTGGAGTTTCCGGGTCGCCGGGATACTCGAACATGAATTGCACCGAGCCGCGTTGCACGCCGGTCTCTGGCCGCCATGGACCGTCAGGATAAGCATCGCCTTTGGTGAAGCCGTCGTCCTGCGGATCGGAATAGATGAGTACGCCCGCTGCCCCGCGTTTTTCAGCAATGTACACCTTGACGCCGCGGAAGTTGCCGCCATAGCGAGCCAGCACGATTTTCCCGTGCAGGTCGATGTGGCGCGCGGCAAGCTGGTCAAAGTCTTCCAGGCGGCCATAGTTGGCGTAAACCACTTCGGCTGTAACATCGCCCGAGCCGGAGGAGCCGTTAAAGGGCATCACCACCCGCGGATCGTCCTGAAATGGATCGCCCTCTACATGCTCGCGCGTGGGACCGCTCATGAGTTGCTTGCCGCTCGCGTCATATGCCTCAACGCGCACCACCCTGGGCTGATTGAGCAGCACGCGGAAAGGAACAATCTCTGTGTCGAGGCCAGCGGCGCGGAATTTGCGCGCCACATATTCGGCCGTCTTATGGTCTTCAGGAGACGAGGCCAGGTGCGGCTCGGCGGTCAGAATTTTCAATTCCTCTCCAGCTTGCTTTGCGTCGGGAACGGCGAGGAATTTCTCCTCGATCTTTGCCTGGGCGGTGAAGTCCCCGTAGCCAAAAACGGAAGGCGCTGCCGGTTGAGCGGCGGATTGGGCTGACAATGGCGCAGAGACGGAGACAAACAGAATCGACGCAAAAAACAATAAAGATGCAAGCTGCTTGCGCAAAAACATGAGAGAAACCTCGTTGACTAGCTAGGCGAGAGAAAGAACGCACAATAAAAATCCGAATGCCCCAGGTCTCGCTTCTGAGGCCCGGGAAACACAGTCCTCATACAGCTTACGCCACAGGCTGAGCGCAGTGAGCGCAACGGCGAGCGGCCGCGGGAATCTGGCTCAAACACTCCGGGCAAGCTTTTGTCGCGGGCGCGGCTTCCGGCTCGCGCTTCTTCATCTTTGCAAGCAATGCGTTCAAGGGCATGACAATCGCAAAGTAGACCACGGAGGCCACAATCAGAAAGGAGATGGCAGCATTGAAGAAGTTGCCGATCTTGATGTGCCCGCTGCCTATGTTCAAAACCACGCCGCTGAAGTCCGGCTTGCCCACCGTTGCGGCAATGAGCGGGTTGAGCACGTCCCCCACCAGCGAGGTGACAATGGCGTTGAAGGCCGCGCCAATAATCACGGCAACAGCCAGGTCCACAACGTTTCCACGCAATACGAAATCGCGAAATCCTTTGAGCATCTTTTCCTCCAGGGTATTGATGGCACAAATGCCCCCGAGGTGAATCAGGAGCGATAGGAAGTCTTCTCGAACATCCTACACGGCAGAATGGCTCCGGGTTAAACGGAAAAGGTCTTTGAGACCTGTATGCAACTTGAATGAGTAAGTGAGACTTACCGCATCAGATCGACTTTCAGCCCCGTCCTGGACGCAAGACGTCCAGATGACTTGTGTCGATCGGGTCCGGATCTTCCATGGTCGGCAAAACCGGCAACCCTGCGCGCAGGCCTGTCCACTCTTCTGCCACCACGATGCTGTTCTGCGGGTTACCCGGCTGATAGCGTGCCGAGCAGGGAAAACCTGCCCGCACATGAGCCCCATCCACCACGCCCGGCATTTCGGAAATGTCCTGCGAAGATTCGTAGTCCACGCCGCCGATGCGATAGCTGTAGATCAGCATGGTCAGCGTGCGCGCCGGCTCCTTCTTCGATCTTGCCGGAGCCTCAACCTCGCAGATATCGAGCAACATTCCGTCCACCAGGCGCCCGGAGCGCGACAGAAACAGGCGGCGCGCCCGCTCCCGTTCAGCGGGTGAAGGGCCCCTATGGAAGAGCAGCCAGAGTCCGGCCACAAGAAGCACGGCGGCAATGGCCGCGATGGCGGCTATCTCCCAGGTGTTTGCACTGATGTGATTCATTCGAGGCGGGCGCTTCCCTTTGAGTCCCAAAATAAAGGATAACGCAGCCGGAGCCGGGCGGCAGGCGGGGGATTCTGCAATCTGATACGGTTTCACCCCGGCGCCATTCTACGGTTCGCGCTGCGATATACTCGTTACTGCATCTTGAAGGGGTTTCAGCTCGCCGGATGCCTTTTTTTCTGAGGTATTTTCATGGCATTGAAGACGAATTCCAATACGGTACCGGAGTTTCAAAATCGCGCCCAGTCTGGAAATCGGATTCGTTCCACAACCGTGATTTGCATCCGCCGCAACGGCCAGGTAGTGATGGCCGCCGATGGGCAGGTCACGCTGGGCGACCACGTGCTGAAGCACTCGGCCAAAAAAATTCGCCGGCTTTATCAGGACAAAATTCTGGCCGGATTTGCCGGTTCCACGGCCGACGCCTTCTCGCTCTTTGCGCGCTTCGAGTCCAAGCTGGAGCAGTACGCCGGCAACCTCAACCGCGCCGCCGTCGAGCTGGCCAAAGATTGGCGCACGGACAAGATGCTGCGCAATCTGGAAGCGCTGCTGGTGGTGGCCGATGCAGGGCAGACTTTTCTTATCTCCGGCTCTGGCGACGTGATTGACCCTGACGAGCCGCTGGCCGCCATCGGCTCCGGCGGAAGCTATGCCACGGCCGCCGCGCGCGCGCTGATGGAAAACACCGACCTCGGCGCTCGCGAGATCGCCGAAAAGGCCATGCAGATTGCCGGCGAAATCTGCATCTACACCAACCACCACGTCACCATTGAGGAGTTGAAGAGCTAGCCACCATTGAGTTATTGATCCAATGACGCGCTGCTTTGAAAGGGCACGGCTTCAGCCGTGCCGCAGAAGATCATTTTGAAGGGTACGGGCTTTAGCCCCTGAGGGTATGCAAATGAACTCTTCAGATTCCAATGACATGGAGATGCGTGAAATTGCAAAATCGCTGAACGACCATCGTGGCAGAGATAACTGGAAAAATCCTATGGACAACTGGCCAATCGCCGATTTACTGACACTTCTCCACAGTGCTCAGGCTGTTATCTGATGGCGAATTGCACGTATTATTCTCAAGAGCATTCTTTCAGGGGCTAAAGCCCACGCACTTTTTTAACATTATTGGCACGACTGAAGTCGTGCCCTTTCAAAACCGAGCTTTTTGCAAGGCAAGTTTTTACGAGGACAGAACCAAGAGAAAAATGGCCATTTACCTGCCCGCATCCGCTGAAGAACAGGAACTCTCGCTCGACGAGTTGACGCCGCGCGAGATTGTCGCCGAGTTGGACAAGCATGTTGTCGGCCAGAAGGCCGCCAAGCGCGCCGTGGCCATCGCGCTGCGCAATCGCCAGCGGCGGCAAAAGCTGCCGCCCGACATCGCGGACGACATCATGCCCAAAAACATCATCATGATTGGGCCGACGGGCGTGGGCAAAACGGAGATTGCGCGCCGGCTGGCCAAGCTGACCAACTCGCCGTTTCTGAAGGTGGAAGCCTCCAAGTTTACCGAGGTCGGTTACGTGGGCCGCGATGTGGAGTCGATGATCCGCGACCTGGTCGAAATCGCCATCGACATGGTGCGCGAGGAGCGGTTGGAAGAGGTGGAAGACCGCGCCGAGATGAACGCAGAAGAACGCTTGCTCGACGTATTGCTGCCGCCACCGCCGCCTGCTCCGCCCGCGCAGGAGGGTCAGCTAACACTGCCCGAAATAGACAGCTACCAGCGCACCCGCGAGAAGCTGCGCCTGCAATTCCGCGAGGGTAAGTTAGACGAGCGCATGGTGGAGCTGGATGTGCGCGATCGCGGAATGCCGCAGTTTGGCATTATCAGCAACCAGAACCTTGAGGATATGGAGATGAATCTCAAGGATCTGCTGCCGAATATCTTTGGCGCAGGTTCCAAGAAGCGCAAGATGAAGGTGAGCGACGCATTTGATTACCTGGTGGATGAAGAAGAAGGCCGGCTGATTGATATGGATTCCGTGAATCGCGCGGCCGTCGAGCGCGTCGAATCCAACGGCATCATCTTTCTGGACGAGATTGACAAGATTGCCGGGCGCGAAGGCGGGCACGGGCCTGATGTTTCTCGCGAGGGCGTGCAGCGTGACATTTTGCCTATCGTGGAAGGAACCACGGTGAACACGCGCTACGGCATGGTACGCACTGATCACATTCTGTTTATTGCCGCGGGCGCATTCCATGTTTCCAAGCCCAGCGATCTTATTCCGGAGTTGCAGGGGCGATTCCCGATTCGCGTGGAGTTGAAGTCGCTGACAGTTGATGACTTTTTGCGCATTCTGACTGAGCCCAAAGCATCGCTGACCAAGCAATACTCGGCGCTGCTGGAGACCGAGGGAGTGAAGCTGGAGTATTCTCCCGAGGCTTTGCGCGAGATGGCCGAGTTTGCTTTCAAGGTCAACGAGCAAACCGAAAACATTGGCGCCCGCCGGCTGCACACCATCATGGAGCGGGTGCTGGAGGATGTGAGCTTCCTGGCGCCGGATGTGGCTCGGCGCGCTGCAACTGAAGAAGCTGCCGCGACTCTGAAGGAAGCTATCAGGAGCGAGTCTTCCGCGCCATTGCCTTACGAGGAACGAGTGACAGCCTCCGGGCCGGAGAAGGTCTTTTTGATCGACGCGGCCTATGTGAAGCAAATGGTTGCGTCGGTGGTGAAGGATCAGGATTTGTCGCGCTACATTCTTTGAAGAGTTTCTCAATTTGTATGGAGTGCGGCGTGGACCGGGAGGTCCACGCTACAGCCGGCCGGGAGGCCGGCGCTACCTGTTTTTTCAGCTCAATACCCTCAGGTAATATGCTTTGATCAAACGGCGGTTGGAGCGTGAGCTTCCAACTCGCCCAAGCGATGGGAGAGCAGCGATTCCAGCTTGACCAGCGCGGCTGAGAAACCCTCGATGCCTTCTTTCAACTTGTCATTGGCCATGCGGTCAGCGGCGTGCATACGGTCGAAGGCGGGCTTGTCTACGACAATCTTTCCAATGGATTGTGAGCGCGCGGCATCGGGCGAGAGCTTGCGCGGCAGGTTCGCTTCAGTCGATTCGAGCTCGGCGAGCAATTGCGGAGAGATGGTGAGCAGATCGCATCCGGCCAGCTCGCAAATCTCGCCGATGTTGCGGAAGCTTGCGCCCATCACCTGGGTTTTGTAACCAAATTTCTTGTAGTAGTTATAGACCGTGGTTACGGATTGCACACCCGGATCATTGGCGCCCTGGTAGTCCTTGCCGGTGTCTTTCTTGTACCAATCCAGAATGCGTCCGACGAAGGGCGAGATGAGCGTAACGCCTGCCTCGGCGCAGGCGATGGCCTGATGCAGGCCGAAGAGCAAAGTCAGGTTGCAGTGAATTCCTTCGGACTCCAAAACTTCAGCGGCGCGAATGCCCTCCCAGGTGGAAGCGATCTTTACCAGCACACGCTCGCGTCCAATTCCAGCCTGGTCGTATTGCATGATGATGCTGCGGGCTTGCGCGATAGTGGCCTCGGTATCGAAAGAGAGGCGCGCGTCAACCTCGGTGGAGACACGGCCCGGAACAATGGCCAGAATCTTTTTGCCGAAGGCGATGGCCAGACGCTGAAAGGCGAGGTTTGCGACGGCTGCAGCGGAAGCGCCGCTCCCGAGTTCCTTGCGCGCGGCAAGCAGCACGCCGTCCACAATCGACTGATACTGCGGCAACTGCGCGGCGGCGGTAATCAGCGAGGGATTGGTGGTTGCATCCTGCGGGCGGAATTTTTCCATCGCCTCAATGTCGCCGGTGTCGGCGACGACCACAGTGTAAGTGCGCAACTGTTCCAACAGACTCTTCGGCATGTTGTCTCCTCGGGGTTGGGACTTCCCAGCTTCCGGTTTCAGTGTACCGCGGTCCTGATTCCTCCGTGCAAAGATGCTTGCTCGGGTTGTCCGGGTTTAGTGTTCTTCCAACTGAAAGGTGTTGGCCAGCGTGCCTAGGCCGGGGATGGTGATTTCCACGCGGTCGCCGGGATTGAGCGGGCCGACGCCGGCAGGAGTTCCCGTCAGAATAATGTCTCCTGGTTCGAGGGTGAAGATGGAGGTGATGTAAGCAAGCAGCCGGGGGATAGGAAAGATGAAGTCGAGGGTAGAGCCGTGCTGGCGGAGTACGCCATTGACGCGGGTTTCGAGGGTGAGGCCAGCTTCGGGATCAACTTCATCGCTGACGATGGGGCCAACGGGGCAAAAGGTGTCGAAGCCCTTGGCGCGGGTCCACTGGCCGTCTTTGTTTTGCAGGTCGCGGGCGGTCACGTCGTTGGCCAGCGTAAATCCGCGCACGGCCGAGCGCCAGTTCTCTTCTTTGAGATTGCGGATGCGGCGGCCAATCACCAGCACCAACTCGCCTTCAAAGTCCACGCGGGCGCTGACGGCGGGCATGCGGACAATTCCGCCGGGAGCAAGCAGTGCCGAGATGGGCTTGAAAAAAAGCAGCGGTTCGGTAGGAAGTTCGTTGCCCAATTCCTTGACGTGGTCGCGATAATTGCGGCCGACGCAGATAATTTTTGAGGGCGTGACGGGCAGAAGAAGATTGGCGGCGCTGAGTGGCATAGGCTCGAAGATTTTGGACCGTCCCTGCCTTTCACGAGAGCCCAGGTCCTCTTCGGGCGCTGCGGCCAGGCGCACAATCCATGGCTCGCCGTTGCGGTCTTCTACAGCGCCGTAGCGAAATTGATCCTCATATACAAAGCGGCAATATCTCATCAATAGATTCCTCTGGCGGCAGCATCCGTCACGGGTTCGGCACGGATTCCTCGGCCTCCGCGGAGCGAGCGCTTTCGTGGCCGTTCTGACCAAGGGCGCTAACGGTATAGCGATAAGTGTGGCCAGCTTGAACCTCCGTGTCGTGAAATGCCGGAGGAACGAGAGGTTCAGCGGGTGAGATGCGTTGCCAGGCGGAGTCGCCCTCGCGGCGATAGACAGCGTAACCGGCGAGATCGGGGTCGGTGACCGGCTGCCAGCTCAAATCGATCGCGTTCCCCGCGCCATTTTCGCCAGTGGTGGCCACAGCAACCGGGCCCGTGGGCGCGGCAGGCGGAAAAATGTCTTGCGCATCCACGCGCACCGGGAGAGAAAGTTGGCTGGCAAGTTCCAGCGTTTTACCGTCCAGGATGACGCGAGCTACGCGCTGTGCGCGGTACTCATAAAGCTGGCCGAAACGTATATCGCTATCCAAAGCGTGACAGAATCCGCTGCGAGCTTCCGTTGCGCAGGTTTCAACCATCAAATTCCGCTCGACCGGCTCCGGCGCGGGCTCGAGCAAATCTTCGCGAGACTTTGCTGTGGGCGGGTTCAACAATTTCCGGTGCAGGCGAATGGCGTTGGATGCCTGCGCGACTGTTTCCGCGTTTGCCCAGCGCAAAACCACGCCGGATTTGTGCACCTCGGCGGTGAGACTGACAACCGGCGCGGGCGCTTCTCCGGCCAGCACGACTGCGGCATTCGAGAGACCTGCCGAGCGGCCGTTGTGGTTTTTCAACTCGACAAAGTAGCTGAGCGGGCGCGGAGCTCCGGCGGCCAGAGAACCAGACAGAGCCTCCGTAAATGTGCCCGCTGCTCCGGGGGCAACGAGAATTATGACGCTGTTGGGGTCGCAGGCAGCTCCCTGCCTGCGGCAGACGCTCACCGCGATATTGCCCTTGAGCAGCAGCTTGTCGGTGTTCTTTTTGGGCATGGTCCAGGTCAGCGTCACCTGGTTGCCTGCGCGGCTGGCGGCCAGATCAGTAACCCTGTCGGGCAGATTGAGCGAAGGCGGTTGCGGCGCGCCCGGCGTTCCGCATCCGGCCATGGTCAGCGAGGCAGCCAGTGCAGCAACCAGCGCGGCAAAATGCTTTCTGTTGTTCGTACTCATCGCCCTCTCAGTCTACCGGAGGCGCCGGGAAGCTGCCACGGTCGTCTCGTGTACTGGATTGTAAGTTGTGCAGAAGCGCGACAGCGTAAAATCCACCTATATATGCATGAACTCTCGATTGTGACGAGCGTGGTGGAGTCGGTGACGGAATCCCTGGCGGCGTATCCAGGGGCGCGGGTGCTTGAGGTGCGGCTGCGCGTAGGCGCGCTGGCATCGGTGGTGGTGGAGTCGCTGGAGTTCTGCTGGGGAATTGCGAGCGAGGACACGCCGCTGGAGGGTTCGCGGCTGGTGGTAAACGTGCTGCCGGTGGTGATTCACTGCGCGGCGTGCGACCGGGATTCGCAGTTGGACGGCGTGCAGAGCTTTCGCTGCGCCCAATGCGGCGAGCCTTGCGGCGAAATGCTGCAAGGCAGGGAATTGGAGATTGAATCGGTGGAGATCGACGAAGTTGAGGAGACGGCATGACGACGCGAATAGTGGAACTGCGGCGGGGAATTTTGAAGAAGAACGACGAACTGGCGGCGGGGCTGCGCGAGAGTTACGCCAAGGCGGGCGTGCTGGTGCTGAACCTGGTTTCCAGCCCCGGGACGGGCAAGACGGCCTTCTTGGAGCGGACGCTGCGGGATTTGCGGGCACAGGGAATGCGCGTGGCGGCGCTGGTGGGCGATTTGGAAACCGACAACGATGCGCGGCGGCTGGCGGCAAGCGGCGCACCGGTGCGGCAGATCAATACGCATGGAATTTGCCACCTGGATGCGGAGATGATCGGCAAGCATCTGGACGGCTGGGCGGGCGTGGAGCTGAGCGGGCTGGACTATCTATTTATCGAGAATGTGGGCAACCTGGTTTGCCCGTCGAGCTACGATCTGGGCGAAAAGATTCGCGTGGCGCTGCTGAGCGTAACCGAGGGCGAGGACAAGCCGCTGAAATACCCCACCATGTTCAACTCCGCCGATGCGGCGGTGATTACCAAGATGGATATCGCCGGGCCATGCGGTTTTGACCGCGAGCTGGCGCTCAAAAATATCAACGAGATACGGCCCGGAATACGGATTTTTGAGACTTCGGCGAAGACGGGGACGGGCATGGAGGAGTGGCTGGGGTATTTGGCGGAGGCGAGAGGTGTGTAATAGTATCTAAAGGTAACACCTTGGAGTACCCGTTATGCCTTCGCCTGCAACAACCAGCTTGAAGCTTGATTTGGAACTTAAGAAGCGTGTGCAACAACTTGCCTCGGCGCGCCGCCGGTCGGCGCACTGGATTATGCGCGAAGCTGTTGAGCAGTATGTAAGCCGCGAAGAAAAACGAGAGCAATTCCAGCAGGATGCACTGTCAGCATGGAACAAATATCAGACAACCGGTCTGCATGCGACCGCTGAAGAAGCCGATGCGTGGCTGGGCAAACTCGAAGCGGGCGAGCACGCCGAGGCCCCTCAATGCCACCTCTGAAATGGACTCCGCAAAACCTGAGTGATGTGGCGCGGTTGCACGAATTTCTAGCTTCCGAGAGCAGCGAAGCCGCGAAACGCGCCGTCAAGGCGATCCGGCAGGGGGTTAAGCCGCTTGGCAAATTTCCGGAGTTGGGACGACCGGTCGGGGAGTTGCCTGCGGAATTCCGGGAATGGGTGATTGAATTCGGGAGCGGAGCGTATGTCGCCTTGTACCGCTACGACGGTAAGGAAGTTGTCCTTCTCGCAATCCGGCACGGTCGCGAGGCGGGATATTAAAAGCATGGATTCTGATAGACACTTCGAGTGATCCGAATCACACTATACGAAAATCTCAACTGGGTATAACGTAGAAACCATGTGCTTAGCGATTCCGGGAAAAGTCGAGGAGATCCTCACCGAGAACGACCTTCGGGTGGGGCGTGTCAACTTTGGCGGCATCATCAAAAAGGTGTGCCTGGACTATGTGCCTGAGGTTGAAGTTGGCGACTATACCATTGTCCATGTTGGGTTTGCGCTCTCCAAGATCGACCGCGTGGAGGCGGAGAAGACGCTGGCGGTCTTCCGCGAGATGGGCATGCTGAACGAGGAACTGGCCAGCGAGGAAGAGGCTTTTGAGCGAGCCGCCAAGGCGCGGCCGTCTTCCTGTCCGGATGGAAGTTGCTCGGTGGAAGCCCCCAAGAAAGTTAATTGAGGCTCGAGGTTTCCCACCCTGGCCGCAAAGTTTCAATAAGCAGGTCCTTCGACTCCGCTGCGCTACGCTCAGGATGACAGTTCATTTTTGACAAGATAAAGAACGAGAAACTTTCCAGGAGTTGCGGTTGACCATGAAGTACTTAAGCGAGTTCCGGAACGGCGAAATTGCGCAGCGGATGGCGCGGGAGATCCACTCTGTCGCCACACGGCCGTGGAAGATCATGGAAGTCTGCGGCGGGCAGACACATTCAATCATCAAGAACGGGATTGACCAGATGCTGCCGGCGGGAATCGAGATGATTCACGGGCCGGGATGCCCGGTGTGCGTGACGCCGCTGGAATTGATCGACAAGGCCCTGGCAATTGCCGCGCAGCCGGGAGTGATTTTCTGTTCCTTTGGCGATATGCTGCGCGTGCCGGGCACCGAGGGCGATCTGTTTCAGGTGAAGGGCGCGGGCGGCGACGTGCGCGTGGTTTACTCGCCGCTGGATGCGGTGGAACTGGCTGCGAAGAATCCTGACAAGCAGGTGGTGTTTTTCGGCGTGGGCTTTGAGACTACCGCTCCGGCCAACGCGATGAGCGTGCATGTGGCCAGGCGGCGGGGGCTGAAGAATTTTTCGCTGCTGGTGTCGCATGTGCTGGTGCCGCCGGCGATTGAGGCGATTCTCGGCGCGCCGGGACACAAGATTGACGGATTTCTGCTGGCGGGGCATGTGTGCAGCGTGATGGGCTACTGGGAGTATCCGCCGCTTGCAGCCAGATACCAGGTTCCGCTGGTGGTGACGGGATTTGAGCCGCTGGATCTGCTGGATGGGATTCGCCGTACGGTGCTGCAGCTTGAAGCCGGAAAACATGAAGTTGAAAACGCCTACGAGCGGATCGTGAAATATGAAGGCAACCTGGGCGCGCAGAAGCTGCTCTCGGAGGTTTTCGAAGTGACGGATCGGGCGTGGCGCGGGATTGGCGTGATTCCCAAGAGCGGCTGGCGGCTGAGCGCGGCTTACCGCGACTTCGACGCCGAGGAGCGCTTCCACATCTCCGGCATTCATACTGCTGAGTCGCCGCTCTGTCGCTCCGGGGATGTGCTGCGTGGAGCCATCAAACCGGCCGAGTGCGCCGCCTTCGGCAAGGAGTGCACACCGCGGCATCCACTGGGCGCAACGATGGTCTCCAGCGAAGGCGCCTGCGCGGCTTATTACAACTACGGGCGATTCATTTCCGCCGAAGAACTTGCGGCGGCAGGCGCCGCCAAACATTAGTCACTCGTTTTCGCCTGGACGAGATTCAGGAGCATTCAGAAAATTTTGAAAATGCTCGACGAATTGCGCGACGTGCAGGCCGTCAGCGAGCGCATGGTGCGCGTGAATGGAGACCGGCATTGTGCGCCGCCCATTTGCCTCTGTAATCTTGCCGAAGGTGATCCGCGGAGCGGAATCCTGATGAACAGAGTTCATGGCGTGCGAGAGGGACGTGAAATCGAACCAGGGAAGCACCGAAAAGCGGATCACGTTTTGCGCAGGGTTGCGTTCCAAATCGTTCCTTTGCCGAACACGCTCCACTTCAAGCGCGGCCTCGCGCACAAAATGATCCAGACCCGGATGAAAGGGATGGTATGCGAACCCGATGGTTCCGTTTGGCCGGTCCACTACGCTGGCGCCGTGAATTTGCCGGTACAACCAGAGTTCGCCATTGACGATGCGGGTGCGGAGGTTCTCAACCAGTTGCGAGGCGGCAAGGGCGCGATGAACGAGGGAGAGAAATACAGAAAGGCCATGGTCCTTCGCGTAGCGATGCGTTGCAGTGCAATCGACGCGAAGGCAGACGCCGTGGTAGGGCTCCGTGTAGACCCGAAAGAAGTCGAAGATAGCCGCGCGCGGCCATGTGTGCGGATCTATCTTTTGCCGGTCGTCGTCAAGAGGATTGTGCATAGGATCATGATACGCAGCAATTTTGGGCGCCACTCCAATAGAATGAATTGGTGCTGTGAATCGCGCGGGTTGCCGGCGGAAAGAGACTGGCCTCATCGTGAAAGGAACGTTGCTTGAATAACACAAAACAGAATTCCGCTCCCGACTTCTCCAACTGGAGTTGCCCTCTGCCGTTGGTGGGTTATCCATCGATTGTGATGGGCCACGGCGGCGGCGGCAAGCTGGGCAATGAGCTGGTGGAGCATTTGTTTTTGCCGGCCTTTCGCAATCCGGAGTTGGAGAATCTGGGCGACGCGGCGGTGCTGGATTTGGGCGGCGGACGGCTGGCGATGAGCACCGATTCGTTTGTCGTGCAGCCGCTGTTTTTTCCCGGCGGATCGATTGGTGAACTGGCGGTGAATGGGACGGTCAACGATCTGGCCGTCAGCGGAGCGGAGCCGAAGTTCCTGAGCGCGAGCTTCATTTTGGAAGAGGGTTTTCCGCTGGCGCAGTTGGCGGCGATTGTCGATGCGATGGCTCAGGCTGCGGCATTGGCGGGCGTGAAGATTGTGACTGGAGATACGAAGGTCGTCGAACGCGGCCACGGTGACGGCTGCTACATCAACACGGCTGGTGTGGGGCTGCTGCGGCCAGAAATCACGGTTGGGCCGCATCGCGCACAGGCGGGGGATGCGATTCTTGTCTCCGGAACCATCGGCGATCACGGCATGGCGATCATGAGCGTGCGCGAGGGGCTGGAGTTTGAAAGCCAGATTCGCTCGGATTGCGCGGCGCTGAATGGATTGATTGCCGAGGTGCTGGCTGCGGCGGGCACGGCGGTTCATGCAATGCGCGACCCAACGCGCGGCGGGCTGGCTTCGACGCTCAACGAGATTGCTGCATCATCGAACGTGGGCATGGAGATTGACGAGCCGAGCTTGCCGGTTCGGCCCGAGGTGCATGGAGCTTGCGAGTTGCTGGGTCTGGACCCGGTGTATGTGGCCAACGAGGGCAAGGTGGTTTTCTTTGTCGCGCCGGAGGCCGCCGATAAGATTCTGGCGATTCTGCGCGCGCATCCGCTGGGACGCGAGGCGGCGCGCATTGGCCAGGTAACCGCCGAGCACAAACGGATGCTTGTAGCGCGTACGGCGATGGGCGCAAATCGCGTGATTCCTACTCAAATTGGGGAGCAATTGCCGCGGATTTGCTGAAAATCTCTAGCGAAGATTCGCAAACGGATTAGCTTACTCCTCAGAGCGGGCCGCAGGCGCATCGCCAAGCAAAGCAGGCTTGAATGCATTCGTTTGAATATTTTCACAATAACAACGGCGGCATCAAGGTGAATAAATCTTTATGGAATGTAGTGTTTCGCGACTAAAGAATCAGACCCCAAACTATGGTCGCGGCTAAGTTTGCCGCCGAGTCTGCTACCCTTCCAATGAAGCAGACTCAGGAGGAATCCGTGCGTATTTATTCGTTTCAACTTGCCGCAATCGGGCTTGCCATCGGATTCAGTGCGGTGGGAATGAGTGCCGGCTTGTCAGCACAGAAGCCTGCGACGGCAGCGCAGGCTGGCAGCGATGTCACCAATCCAGTTGCTGACCCGAAGGCTGTTGTCACGCTGGGCAATGCGCGCTTTACCGTACTGACGCCCCAGTTGATCCGCATGGAGTGGGCTGCCGACGGAAAGTTTGAAGATCATGCGTCGTTTGTTTTTATAAACCGGCGGTTGCCGGTACCGAAGTTTGAGGTGAGCCGTGCAAATCTGAGCAGCGTACACGTGCTTGAGATCAGAACTGAATCACTGACGCTCAACTACGTCATCACCGACGGCCAGTCTCTGAAAGAGACAGCATTCGGAGCGGATAATCTGCACCTGATGGTCAAGTACGGCGATGGCCGCCAGGGCACGTGGAAGCCGGGACAAGCCGACACGGAGAACCTGCAGGGGACAACACGGACGCTGGACCGGGCACTGGGTTCAAAGACCCAGGAACCAATTGAGCCGGGGCTGGTTTCGCGGTCTGGATGGGCGGTGGTGGACGATTCGACACGGCCGCTGTTCGACTCGGCGGATTTCAGTTTCTCACAAGGCGAAAGTAGCCCATGGCCGTGGGTGATGGAGCGGCCGTCGGGCGAGCGGCCCGGAGCCTATCAGGACTGGTATTTCTTCGGCTACGGGCACGACTATCGCAAGGCACTGGGTGACTTTGTGCGCGTGGCTGGGCGCATTCCGCTGCCCCCGCGTTTTGCCTTTGGCGCGTGGTGGTCGCGCTACTGGGACTACAGCGATCAGGAGTTTGATGAGCTGGTGCGCGGATTCCACGAGAACGATGTGCCGCTTGATGTTTTTGTAATCGACATGGGCTGGCACATCAGCAAAGGACAACTGCTGGCTGCGGGCGCGAGCGATCAGTCTGGGCACGATCTGGGATGGACCGGATACACGTGGGACAAACTGCTCTTCCCTGACCCGAAGGATTTTTTGGCCAAGCTTCATGCCGAGGGATTGAAGACGACTTTGAATATGCATCCGGCCTCGGGGATTCAGCCGTGGGAAGATGCATACCCGGCGATGGCCAGGGCAATGGGCATAGACCCGGCGACAAAGAAGTATGTGCCCTTCGACATTACAGACAAGAAGTTTGCGGCGAATTACATGAACCTGGCGCATCATCCACTGGAAAAAGAGGGTATCGATTTCTGGTGGCTTGACTGGCAGCAGGAGCAGCACACCAAAATGCCTGGAGTGATGCCGACCTGGTGGCTGAACTACGTCCACTTTACCGATCAGCAGCGCGAGGGCAAGCGGCCTCTGTTGTTCCACCGTTGGGGCGGGCTGGGCAATCATCGCTATCAGATTGGATTTTCGGGCGACACGATTTCGGTTTGGGATTCGCTCGCCTTTCAGCCGTGGTTCACGGCGACCGCTGCCAATGTGGGCTACGCATACTGGAGCCATGACATTGGCGGCCATATGCCTGGCGCAGTTGATCCTGAGCTGTACACGCGCTGGGTTCAGTTCGGCGCATTCAGTCCGATTTTGCGCACGCACACGACGAAGAATCCTGAGGCCGAACGGCGCATCTGGGCCTATCCCGAGCCGTACTCTTCCATTCTGCGATCCACCTTTCAGCTTCGCTACGCGCTGGAGCCTTACCTTTACACCGAAGCGCGGCGCACTTACGATACGGGCGTGGCATTCTTCCGCCCGCTCTACTACGACTGGCCGGAAGATGCTGCGGCTTATGAGAACAAGGGCGAGTACATCTTTGGCGACCAGATGCTCGTGGCGCCTGTAACAGCGCCTGCTGACAACGCCAGTGGCCTGGCCAAGGAATCGGTGTGGCTGCCCAAGGGCGAGTGGATCGAGTGGCCGACGGGCAAGCACTTTACAGGGCCAGCTGCCATCGAGCGAAGCTTCTCCATCGAACAGACGCCGGTGTACCTGCGCGCCGGAGCGATTGTTCCCATGCAGCCGCCGATGCGTTACACGGGCGAAAAACCGGTAGATCCGCTGATTGTGAACGTGTGGCCGCTCGCACCTGGGACGACTTCAAGCTACTCGGTCTATGAGGATTCCGGCGTCTCGGTCGAGTATCAGCGTGGAGTCTTTGCGCGTACCCCGATTAAAGCCGCGCAGAATTTGACAAAGTTGAAGGTCGAAATTGGCCCGGTTGAAGGCAGCTATCCCGGCATATTGAAGTCCCGCTCCTATGAGTTACGGTTGCCCGCGGACTGGCCGCCTGTCGAGGTCAAGATAAACGGCGTGGTTTTGAAACAGGCCCACGGAAACGAGAAAGGCTGGAGTTACGAGGGCAACACACTGACCACCGTGATTCCCGTGCCCAAACAAAACGCTGCCGCCAAGGTGACGGTCGAGGTGCGCCGCGCCAGCGAAACCATGGACCACGAAGGCGAACTGGATGGCTTTGCCGGAGCAATGACGCGGCTGCGCGGCGCTTACGATGCGATGCACGAAACCTGGCCGGTCTCCGATCCGCCGGATGTGCTGGTGGACGCGATGCAAACCGGCGACCGATTAAGCTACTACCCCGAAAAAGCGCAGCAGGAGATCGCCCATTTCCACGAGGTGCTGCCCAGGGCACAGGCTTCAATTGCGGAGATAGGCTTGAACATCAACCAACGGATGGAAGACTATGTCAAGCGGCTGACCGCTGGAAATTGGCGGCCTGCGAACATGGACATGGAAGCCCAGAGGAAGCATCGCCTGGAAGCCGTGGCCCGGGCTAACCTGCTGGTGATGGAGGCCGGCAAATAAGCGAAGACGTTTGGAACACCGCAAAACTAATTCTGAAAATTCTGAAACGTCTGTGTACCTCATTGTGTCTAATGAGTTGATCAACACTTCTCCGCGCGAGGCCACTTCATGCTCATCGGCACCCCCCCCGATATTCTGTCTTCGGAGATTACTCCGCGGGACAAGTATGACAATTATTTCAATCGCCGGCGCTTTTTGCGTACTGCCGCGGCTGTGGGCGCAGCCGCTCTTGGATCTGAGCGACTAGCCGGTGTTTTTTTGCCGCGCGTCACCGTTCAGGCCGGTACGAAACTTCAGACAATCAAGAGCCCGCTGACCACTACCGGCGAACAACTGACCAGCCTTGAGGACGTAACGCACTACAACAATTTCTATGAATTTGGCGTGGAGAAGGATCAGCCCGCGAAGAACGCCGGCGGCCTGCCCACGCGGCCCTGGACGGTGCGCGTGGAGGGCAAGGTGAAGCAGCCGAAGACCTTTGACATTGAAACACTGCTCAAGCTGCGCCCGCTGGAAGACCGCGTTTACCGGCATCGCTGCGTTGAGGCGTGGAGCATGGTGATTCCCTGGGTGGGCTACTCGCTCTCGGAGTTTATCCACGCGTGCGATCCGATGCCGAGCGCAAAATATGTGCAGTTTTTGTCTTACTACGACCACAAAGTGGAGAAGTGGACCGGCGAATCGACCATCTTCTGGCCTTACTCCGAAGGGCTGCGCATGGATGAGGCGATGAATCCGCTGACTCTGCTGACCTTTGGACTTTATGGCGAGGTGCTGCCCAACCAGAACGGCTCGCCAGTGCGGATCGTGGTGCCATGGAAGTACGGCTTCAAGTCGGCAAAGTCGATTGTCACCGTGCGCTTTGTGGACAAGCAACCACCCACGACATGGAACGACCAGGGGCCAAGCGAATACGGATTCTACTCGAACGTGAATCCAAACGTGGACCATCCCCGCTGGAGCCAGAAGACCGAGCGCCGCATCGGGCAGCCCTTCTACGCGCAACGCCGCACCACTCTGATGTTCAACGGTTACGGGGACCAGGTTGCATCGTTGTATAACGGAATGGATCTGCGGAAGAATTATTGAAACGGGGATGGCGTTGCTAGCGGAGTAAGTCACTGCTCCGCTAACTCCGCTGCAAGATAACTATGAAAAAATCGACCCTCGTCTTGCTCAAAATACTTGTCTGGCTGGTGTGCCTTTGGCCGGCCGGCTGGCTGCTCTGGGGCGCGGTTACCAACCATTTAGGCGCAGACCCCACGGCGGCAATCTCCTTTGTTACTGGCCGTGAGACGCTGTGGCTGTTGGCAGTTTCGCTGGCCATTACGCCTTTGCGCCGGCTGTTTGCGCGCCTGAGCTGGCTCATCAAATTTCGCAGATTGCTGGGACTCTTCACGTTTTTCTATGGCACTCTGCACCTGATGACTTATATTGCGCTCTACGCCGGATTCGAGGTGAACGCGATGGCCGCCGATATTGCCCGGCGCAAATTTATCACCATCGGCGTGGCAGCATGGCTGCTGATGCTGCCGTTAGCAGCAACGTCAACCAACTGGGCGATTCGAAAACTGGGCGGCAAGCGCTGGAGCCGGCTGCACAAACTGGTATACGCGGCTGCTGTCTGCGGAGTGATTCATTACTGGTGGCAGGTGAAGCCGGGGGTGCTGACTCCGATAACTGTAACGATTGTGCTAGCTGTGTTGCTGGCCGCGCGGATTGCTTATGCCGGGCTGCAACGCCGCAAAGCGCGCCAGGCCTCGGTGGCTTGATTTTCAGTGAAAAGGCCGCCAAGCCGATGGCGCTGTTTATTGCTTTGGCGACGGACCGGACTGAGTTGCAACAAGCTGTATCTGAATATCATCCATATTGGAGATCACCGAGACAGAAACCTCCTTATCCGCGTAGTGGGTGAGGACGGCGGGCTTTGCAGGCGCAGCGTCGTTTTCTGCGGTACCAGACTCAGAGATCTTTGTTTCGGCGTCCTGCGCCCCGGTGACTTTGAGGATGTACTTGCCTTCAGCAACATACTGGAAGGAAAAACTTCCGTCCTCAGGTAGCGAAAGCTCTCGTGCTTTCTCTCGGTCGTCCGCATAGAGAAGGCTTACGGTGCCGTGACCCACTGGACGCGCATCAACAAGCGCGGAGACCGTTCCCCCGACAGAATGCAACCCGGAGACAGGAATTTCAATGTCGTTGCCGGAGGCGGTCTCGCCTGTCTCCACCTTGACGGTTTTGGCGTTTTTGGCGCGCATGGTGTTGCCCAGACAAATGTGAGGCGCGGAATTCTCTGTTCCTGACGGGATAAGCGCACAAACCGTGTACTCTCCGGCGGTGAGGTTGGTGAGGCCGAAGCGGCCATGGCCGTCGCTGACCGCGGGAATGGACCACTCCTGAAAGAATGCAATGCCGACGCCGGTCCATCTATTCTTATCGGTTTTGCGGAGCAACTGAAAGTGCATTCCGATGGCCGGCGAGCCGTCGTCGTAGGTGACGGTTCCATCAATTTCGGCGCCGCGCTCCAACTGAAGCGAAATGTCGGCGGTACGATGCACCTGCACTGCAACTTCTGCCAGGTGATTCTTCCACTGCTGGATTGCGTCGAGTTCCTGAGCCTGATCGCCGTCGAGTTCATTGAGACGAAGAAAGTCCAAACCGCGCATCGGATCAAGGTAGCCCTCCAGCGTGGCGTAAGCATAGTAACGGCCGGGTTCCACGGCTTCGAGCCGGAAACGGCCTTCGATGTCGGTGGTTGTGGTTTCGGTGGAGGGAAGCGGATTGCCCTGCTCGATTTTTGCATCTGACTTTGGAGCGGAAGAGAGGGTAACCGTGGCGAAACGGGCGGGCTTACCGGTATCCGCGCAGAGGACAATTCCCGTAACCGTGCCTTTGGTTGGATCGGGCTTTTTTGCCGGATGCTTGTCGCAACCTGCGGCAAAGATGCAAACGGCGGAGATGAACCACAGGCAACGCCGGCGTGCCATCAAGTGCCTCCGGAAAAAATCAGGACTCAGGGAATTGTAACGCCGCCTGCGCCACCGGATGAAAGCTCTTGCGATGCAGAGAAGTCGGACCCAGGCGAGCGAGTGCATCTAAATGCTGCGGCGAACCATAGCCCTTGTGCTGCGCCAGGCCGTAGCCTGGATATTCACGGTCCAGCTCGACCAGCAGCCGGTCGCGGTGAACCTTGGCCAGCACGGCGGCGGCGGCGATGGAGAAGCTGGTTGCGTCGCCGTGAATGACGGCCTGCTGCGGGCAGTGCCAGTCGATAGTGTCGCGGCCGTCGATGAGCAAGAAATCGGGACTGAGTGGGAGTTGCTCGACGGCGCGGCGCATGGCCAGCAGCGAGGCCTGGCGGATGTTGATGCGATCGATGGTTTCGGCATCCACGGCAGCGATGGCCCAGGCGACGGCGTTGGCACGAATCTCGGCATCGAATTCGTTGCGTTTTATTTCGGTAAGCTTTTTGGAGTCGGTGAGGCCTGGGCAATGGAAGCCGGGCGCGAGAATAACCGCCGCGGCGACGACTGGCCCGAAGAGCGGCCCTCGGCCCACCTCGTCGAGCCCGGCGATGCGCAAGGCGCCGCGGCGGCGCGCGGCCTCTTCGAGCGTCCATCCGCAAACCGGGGTTATTGCCATGAATTCAGTATAGAAAGGCAGATGCAAGGTTTGTGGATTATTGCAACCCGGCGCCAGGATCTGCCAAACGGGCGCCCTGCTGGAGTAATCTGGTTGCTCAGGAGATTGTTGCGGAAAATGCTGAAGCTGTTTCGATTCATTTTCTTAATTCTGGCCGTATTTTCGCTCTCGGCCACGCTGGTCCCTGCACAGCAGGCTGAGCAGGACGCGCCCAAAGAGGACTACATCCGCGCGCATTACACCAAGTACGAGTTCCGCATCCCCATGCGCGACGGCAAGCGGCTGTTCACGGCGGTTTATGTGCCGAAGGATGCGGCCGGCGGGCCTTATCCATTTCTGATGGACCGCACTCCGTATAGCGTTGGCCCTTATGGCGAGGACCAGTATCCGCGGCATCTGGGGCCGAGCGAGGAGTTTGAAAAGAGCGGCTACATTTTTGTTTACCAGGATGTGCGCGGGCGGTGGATGAGCGAGGGCGATTACCTGGAGATGCGTCCGCACATCGACGAAAAGAAGTCGCCGAAGGATGTGGACGACTCTTCGGACACATACGACACCATCGAATTTCTCCTGAAGCATGTGCCCAACAACAATGGGAAGGTGGGCATCTGGGGGATTTCGTATCCGGGCTTTTATACTTCGGCGTCGATTATCGATTCGCACCCGGCTCTGGCGGCGGCCAGCCCGCAGGCTCCGATGACCGACCTTTTCATGGGCGATGACGCTTATCACGGCGGTGCGTTCATGTTGAGCGCCAATTTCAGCTTCTACTCCTTCTTCAAGCCCAGCCATAACCCGGAGACGCCCAAGCCTTCGGTGGGCTTCGACATGGGCACGCCGGACAGTTACAAATTTCATATACTGGCGGGAAATATCGCCAATCTGGACAAGCTGTATTTAAAAGGATCGAACTGGCTGTTTATCGACCAGGCCAAGCACGACACCTATGACAGCTATTGGAAGGCGCGTGATCTGTCGCAGCATATGAAGAATGTTCGCTGTGCAGTGATGGTGGTGGGCGGTTGGTATGACGCCGAAGATTTGAGCGGACCTTTCAAGACTTTCTATGCGATCAATAAATTTAATCCCACGACGCCCACAACGCTGGTAGAAGGCCCGTGGGTGCATGGCGGTTGGTCGCGCAGCGACGGCTCTCACCTGGGCGATGTGCAGTTCAACGCCAAGACCGCCGATTACTTCCGCGTCCATGTGCAATTTCCATTTTTTGAACATTACCTGAAGGGCAAGGGTGAAGCGCAACCCAAGGCCGTGGTTTTTGAGACGGGCACAAATGTGTGGCGTAATTTTGACGTGTGGCCGCCTAAGGCTGTCACGGCTAAGACGCTTTATTTCCGTGCCGGCGGCAAGTTGAGCTTTGATCCGCCTCAAGAGAAAAGCGGAATGGATGAGTACGTGAGCGATCCGAACCATCCGGTTCCATTTGTGGGTTATACCACTGACACGGTTCCGCAACGCTACATGGTGGACGATCAGCGCTTTGCCAGTTATCGGCCCGACGTGCTGGTTTATCAGACCGATCCGCTGGAAGAAGACGTGACGATTGCCGGACCGATTTCGCCGAAGCTGAAGATTGTCAGCTCTGGGACGGACTCGGATTTTGACGTGAAACTGATTGACGTTTATCCGGAGAATTACCCGGACCCGGAAGATACATCGCACGGCAACAAGCGTATTCTGGAAGCGCCGCCCCTGCACATGGGCGGCTATCAGCAACTGCTGCGCGGCGAGCCGTTTCGGGCGAAGTTTCGCTATAGCTGGGAGAAGCCGGAGCCGCTGACGCCGGGCACGCAGACTGAGATTGACTTCACGATGCCCGATCTTTTTCACACCTTCCGTCGCGGCCACCGTATTATGGTGCAGGTGGAAAGTTCCTGGTTTCCGCTGACGGATCGCAACCCGCAGATCTTCACCGATATTCCGAATGCGCAGCCGGAGGATTTTCATAAGGCTACGGAGCAGGTGTTCCGGCAGAAGGATGCTGCGTCAGGGGTTGAAGTTTTTGTTTTGGCTGGACCGTAAATTCAAGCAGTCGCGGATTATCAACCTTGCTACAAAAGCAATGATGTCGCAAGGTTGGGACACCCACTGACTTTTCAACTTATGAGGACTTAATATGTTTGTTCGCAAATTCTGTACCGTTGTTCTGCTGCCGGCAGCGTTGCTCGTAGCCGCAGGGCCAGTGATTCACGCCGAAGAAGGTATGTGGACCTTTGATAACCCGCCGTTGAAGCAGTTGGCGGCCAAGTATAACTTTCATCCCAGTCAGGCCTGGCTGGATCATCTGCGCTTATCGAGTGTTCGGCTGAACGATGGCGGGTCGGGCTCGTTTGTAAGCCCCAATGGACTGCTCCTGACGAATCACCACGTAGCACGCGGCCAGTTGCAGAAGAACTCGACGGCTGAGCATGACTATATCCGCGATGGATTTTATGCGCCGGCGCAGGACGCGGAGATGAAGTCGCCCGATTTGGAAGTGAATGTGCTGGTGGGCATGGAAGACGTAACGGCGCGGGTTCAAGGTGCGGCCAAGGGCATTGCCGATCCAGTGAAGGCGCAAAAGGCCCGGGACGCGGAGACTGCAGCCATCACCAAGGAGAGCAAGGAGAAGACCGGCCTGCGCTCAGACGTGGTCTCGTTCTACAACGGCGGCGAGTATTGGCTTTACACCTACAAGGTGTACACCGATGTGCGCATCGTTTTTGCGCCCGAGCAACAGGCGGCATTTTTTGGCGGCGACCCGGATAACTTCACTTATCCTCGCTACGATCTGGACATGGCGATCTTCCGCGTGTATGAAAACGGCAAGCCAGTACACTCCGATAACTTTTTGAAATGGAGCGTAAGGGGCGCGGCGCCGGGAGAACTGGTATTCGTCTCCGGTCATCCCGGGTCAACCCAACGTGACGATACGTTGGCACAATTGAAGATGGAGCGCGACCTGCGGGGACCGGCGATGATCGAGTACCTCGAACATCGCATTCAAGCGGCGCAGGCATTTGGCGCGCAGGGACCGGAGCAAGCCCGGCTGGTGGCCAGCACGATCTTCGGGTTGCAGAACAGCCTGAAGGTTTACCTGGGGCGCCGCGATGCGCTGGCCGACCCGGCAATCCTCGCCAAAAAGCAAACAGACGAAAAAGAGTTCCGCGCCCTGGTAGCCGCCAATTCTGAATGGGAGAAGAATTACGGCGACGCCTGGGCCAAGATCGATGGCGGTGTGGAGAAGATGAAACCCGAGATCAAGGGACAGGTTTTCCGCCGCGTGGACAGCCAGTTTTTCTCGCTGGCGCTGATGATTGTGCAATACGTGACCGAAATTAAGAAGCCTGATGGCGAGCGGCTACCGCAATTCCACGAGGCCGCGCTGGAATCACTTCGTTACCGGATGCTTTCGCCTGCTCCGATCTATCCCTCCACGGAAAAGCTTTACATGGCTTCCGCGCTCAAACTGGGCGAGGCAAAACTGGGCAAGAACGACGCTTATATTCAGGCCATCCTGCATGGCGGCGACGTGGACAAGACGGTGAATGCGATGGTGGACGGAACCAAGCTGGCTGATCCGGCCTTCCGCAAATCGCTGCTTGACGGCGGCGAAGCAGCGGTAGCAGCTTCCTCCGATCCGATGATTGTGGCCGCACGGCGCGTAGACCCGATTGCCCGCGCAACCTACCTGCGCATTCGCGACACTGTCAGCAGCGTGCTCACCCCCGCCGGCGAAAAACTGGGCAAGGCGCGCTTTCTGGTTTACGGCAAGGACGCCTATCCCGATGCGACCTTCACGCTGCGCCTGAGCTATGGTTCAGTTGAGGGCTACCCCTACAACGGCACCATCGCGCCGCCGTTTACCACTTTTTATGGGTTGTATGACCGTGCGGCCAGTTTCAGCAACAAGCCGCCTTTTGACCTGACGCCCAGGGAAGCGGCGAGCCTCAGCAAAGTAAACCTGGCCACTCCGCTCGATTTTGTTTCGAGCAACGACATCATCGGCGGCAACTCCGGTTCGCCTGTTATCAATCGCGATGGTGAACTAGTTGGGTTGATCTTCGACGGCAATATCGAGTCGATGGCCGGCGATTTTGTCTATGACGGAACCAGAAACCGAGCAGTAGCGGTGCACTCGTCAGGCATGATCGAGGGACTGCGCAAGTTTTACGGCGCTGATGCTCTGGCAGATGAACTGGAAGGCAAGAAATAATTCAATCGAATAGCTGTCAACCACCAGGGGAGCCGCACTGGCTCCCCTGGTGCATTGGTGGCATACGGGACCAGAGGGCAATCCTCCGAAAACAGTACATTTCCGAAGTACAATCAAAGAGTATTATGCTGCGGAGAGCTGGCCGAGTGGTTGATGGCTCCGGTCTTGAAAACCGGCATACCTGAAAGGGTATCGGGGGTTCGAATCCCTCGCTCTCCGCCATTTAGTTGTTTTATAGCTTCCGATAAAGTCAAGTTCTCCCGATCAATCCATTGAAAACAAAGTATTTCTTGTCTTTTACTGTCCGAGGCGGATCTATGTAAGCCAAGCGTCGGTGGGGGTATTTTCTCCGACGAGACGTTTCGGATGTGAATATGGCGCTCACGGACACGGAAGTTCGCAAAGCCAGGACCAGTGATAAGGCTCGGAAGATATCTAACGGCAAGGGGCTGTTTCTTTTTGTCACTCTAACTGGCGGAAAACTCTGGCGTTGGAAGTATCGCCATGAAAGCAAGGAAAAACTCATATCCCTCGGCAGTACCCAGATGTTCCCTACGTCACTACAGCGTCACCGGATTTTAGACTATTTTCAATACCAACACAATTCCGGGTCCAACAAACGCTAATTGACGCCGACTTTTTAATGGGTGGTATTCCAGCCCAAGGATCGAGCAAAACTTCCGCAATCGGCAATTGCTCAGGACGCTTTCTAATCAGTTGCTCTTGTAAAGAGATCATGAGCGGTCCATATCTCTTCGGATTAATTCATATTCGGACTTGGATCAGCTACACTTCGTGGAAGAAAAAGAGAGAATCGCACGACGCCTCCGTCACCTTTCTTGAGTGTGAGGTCACCGCCGTGGGCACGGGCAATCTCAAGAGAGACGCTCAGACCGAGACCAACGCCCTCAATTTTCCGGCCATGGGCAGAGTCCGCGCGATAGAAGCGTTCGAATACTTTGTCGTGTTCGAGGTTCGCCATGCCAGGCGATGAATTGGCCACCTCCACTTCTACTCCTCCCCGCACTGCAGCCGCCGAAAAGTTGATCCATCCTTGTTCCTCGTTGTACTTGATGGCATTGCTGATCAGGTTGTGCAGAACCTGGCGCAATAGTGCGCCATCGGCGGGAGTAATCAAGCCAGCATCAATCTTGCTTGTAATTTGCAGTTGCGGCGCCAGCATACGAGTATCTTCAACGAGCTCGGTCAGAACCTTGGAGAGATCGAAGGGCTCCAAGTATAAGTTCAGGCGCCCGGCGTCGGCCTGCGCCAGCAGCAGTAGCTTGCGCGAGATGGTAGATAGGCGCCTCACTTCATCCAGAATGCCGGTTAACTCGGCCTGCATAGGAGAGCCGTCTCCGGCTGCGTGAATGGCTTTTTCCAGTTGCCCTTGCAGGATGGCGAGAGGAGTTTTCAGCTCATGGGCGGCATCGGCAGAGAAACGGTACGCCTGTTTGAAGCTGCGCTCCAGGCGTTCCAGCATTCCGTTAAATACCTGCACCAGTTCGACAAACTCCCGATCCTCTCCCTCAACAGGAATGCGCTGATCAAGCCCGGTTGCAGTCACTCGGCGAGCTGTTTCTGTCAAATTGTTCACTGGACGCAGGGCTCGCGCGGAAAAGATCGACGCGCTAGCTCCAATCAAGAGCAATGCCAGGGGCGCTGCAATTAGAAACGCATTCCGAACGCCGCTCATCTCAGCGTTAATGCTTTTTTGATCGACGGCAACCGCAATGCGTGCATTCTCTGAGTTGGCTAGCCCGATTCGCCAGCGGTGTCCGCCGATGCGCTCAGAAATTGTTACTGAAGCTGGCCGCGGACCAGGCGGGCCTGCTTTGGCTGCTGGCTCCAACGGTGGCGGATCGGCTGAGCCTTCGCGGGGTCGAGACAGGCGTGGTGGGGGAGGAACTGGATTCTTGTCTTGAGGCGCGGTTTCTGTCTCCGGTTTGGGCGGGGCGTTCCGTTTGCCGTTCGGTCGCTTCGGCCAGTTGAGGCCACCGGTATCAAAATCAGCCGGCCATTGAGAAGAGCGGTAAACGGTTTTCCCGTCTGCGTCTTCAACAAGAAGGAGGAGACTGTTGCTGTCGGTTAAGCCGATCTCCGCCGCAATACTGGCTTCCGTTCTTTGCCAGCCCTCCGCGTCGCGTCTCCGATTGGACTCGCGTTCCGCTTGAGCTCGAACGTCGCTGCCCAACCGCTCCAGCTTCATGGTGCGAATCTGCCACCATGCGCCCAGGCCGAATGCGGCCAAGGCAAGGCCGCCAAGAAGGGCCGAAAGCAGCGCCAAGCGAAATCGGAAAGATCTTTTCATAGGAGCTTCCGAAATCTGTATCCGACCCCGCGCACGCTTTCGATTGGAGTTTCCCCGTCGGTTACTGCGCCTGGCGATGCAATCTTTTTGCGAATCCGTTGAATGCAGACATCAACCACGTTGGTGCTGGGATCAAAGTCGTATCCCCACACGTGCTCCAGAATCTGGGTGCGGGTAAACACGCGGCCGGGTGAGCGCATCAGGTATTCGATAAGATTGAATTCGCGACCGGTCAAATCAACCGTTACCCCGCGCCAGGTTGCTTCACGCGTGATGCGATCCAGGCTCAAGTTGCATACAGAAAGCACATTTTGCCGCTCGCCGGAGACTCTCCTCACAACTGCCTGAATGCGCGCAATCAGTTCCTCGACAAAAAATGGCTTGGCCAGGTAATCGTCGGCGCCCAGCGAAAGCCCCTCGATTCGGTCGTCCAGCTCGTTGCGAGCGGTGAGCAAAATAACAGGAGTTGCATTGCCGACCTTGCGCATTCCTTTCAGGATTGAAAGACCATCGCGCCCCGGCAACATGATGTCGAGTATGATTACATCGTATCCGCCTCGGCTCGCGCATTCAAAGCCCGTGATTCCATTGTCGCAATGGTCCACCACGAACGCCTGCTCTCTAAGCCCCGCGCAGACGAACTGGGCAATCTTCTTTTCGTCCTCGACCAGCAGCACATTCATGATCTCTCTCTTGGAATAGAGTGTAACGCGGACGAATAGCAATCCTCACATCATTACAGAAATGTAATTCAATAACGCCAAAAGGCGTAATACACTATATTCATTCAACGTCAAACAAAATGGTTGCAGTGCTGATTTTATGCTCAATGTTGAGGCTGTCCATGTTTGGAAATCGATGCGCTTGGATGCTTGCTGTTTTTGTATTTTTCTTGGGACTATTTGGCTGTAACGGGTCGATGCAGTTGTCTACGCCGCCCGCGCAGCCTTTATCGGTTCCTGCTGCTGCTTTTTCCTACACGCCGTCAGCGCCTGTCTCCGGCCAAAAGGTTGTCTTTACTGATGCATCCGCCAATAGCCCGTCTGCGTGGTCCTGGAACTTTGGCGACGGAAGCACCAGTGCAAGCCAAAATCCCAGCCATATTTATGCCGCAGCGGGATCGTTTACGGCCACACTCACCGCCACCAACGCAGCGGGATCCAACAGCGCAAGCCACACAGTAACGGTGAACGTCACCATCACGGCGCCGGTAGCTGCGTTTACATACTCTCCCGCAGCACCCGTTAACGGCCAGTCCGTAGCATTTACTGATGTGTCCACCAACAATCCAACTGCATGGTCCTGGAGCTTTGGGGATACAACAACCAGCACATT
>Ga0316217_10000637_pt1 | contig 48771 bp, 42 predicted proteins | sample 1anoAmetaG_FD_203633 | JGI IMG/M metagenome (GOLD analysis project Ga0316217, IMG submission 203633) | Freshwater microbial communities from Trout Bog Lake, Wisconsin, USA - 1anoA | ecosystem: Environmental > Aquatic > Freshwater > Lake > Hypolimnion/Profundal zone | place: USA: Wisconsin...
AAGTCGGTTCAGGCAGCGCTGGGAATCCACTATCGGCTCGCCGACGGCACACATTACCAGGATGTTTGCCCCACCTGCCGCCGCAAGAATCTGGCTCTAACCCAGGACGGTCTTTGGAAGACGCATGGACCCGGCCTAGGAGGTTGCTGAGAATGGCTAAACTCCCCACCAGTATTCCCGATCTCGTTCAACTCTACGGCCCCACGCTGCACACCATCCCCTCTGGAGGATGGACGCGGAACCCGCAGGAGGAGAAGCTGGTCAAGACCCACTGCTGCTTCTGCGGCCAGCAGTGCGGCATTCAACTCCGCGTAAACAACAACAAGGTCGTTGGCTTCGAACCGTGGGAAGATTTCCCCTTCAACAAAGGCAAGCTTTGTCCCAAGGGCGTCAAGCGCTACATGCAGGACGAGCATCCCGACCGCCTGAAGACGCCGCTCCAGCGCGTCGAAGGCAGTGGCTTTGAGCCGCTCGGATGGGAACCGGCCATGGAGCGAGTGGTGGGAGAGATCCGCCGCATTCAGCAGGCCTATGGAAAGGATGCTTTTGCACTGTTGACCGGCGCCTCTTTGACCAACGAGAAGGCCTACCTGATGGGCAAGTTCGCCCGCGTTGCGCTGCAAACCGCCAACATCGATTACAACGGCCGCCTGTGCATGGTTTCGGCCGGTGCGGCCTCGAAGAAGATCTTCGGCATCGATCGCAGCGCCAATCCCTGGAGCGACATTCCCAAGGCGAAAGTAATTCTGGTTGCAGGCGCCAACATCGCGGAGTGCGCGCCCATCACTACCGACTATCTGTGGCAGGCGCGCGAGAACGGCGCAAAACTGATCGTCATCGACCCGCGCATGACGCCCATCGCCCGCAACGCCGATTTATTCATTCCGGTTCGGCCCGGCGGCGACATCGGCATCTTCAACGGCATGATGCACATCCTGATCGAGCGCGGCTGGATCGACCGCGCGTTCATCGCCGAGCACACTTCGGGCTTCGAAGCGGTGGCTCAAGCCGTAGAAAAATACACACCGGAGTATGCGGCAAAAATCGCAGGCGTTCCCGCGGAGATGATCGTCAAGGCCGCCGAAATGTGGGGCCCCGCGCCCAGCAGCTTTCTGCTGCATGCGCGCGGCATCGAACACCACACCAAGGGCGTGGACAACTGCATGGCCGCCATCAATCTCGTCGTGGCCACTGGGCGCATCGGCCGCGAAGGATGCGGCTACGCCATGATTACCGGCCAGGGAAACGGCCAGGGCGCGCGCGAACAGGGCCAGAAGTGCGATCAGCTTCCCGGCAGCCGCGACATCTCCAATCCGGAGCATCGCGACTACATCGCCGGCGTGTGGGGAGTGCCCGAAGAGTCGATCCCTCAGAAAGGCCTTTCCGCCGTTCCACTGGTGGAAGCCATTCACGACGGGCGAATCAAGGGCCTGCTTTCGCTCTGCTTCAATCCCGCGGTGTCGCTTCCGGATGGAAACTTCGTGCGCGAGGCGCTCTCGAAGCTGGAGTTCTTTGTCAATATCGACTTCTTTCTTTCAGAGACCGCACGCTATGCCGACATCGTACTGCCCGGCTCGTTGATGGAAGAGGACGAGGGAACAACCACCAACGTGGAAGGCCGCGTGATTCTTCATCGCAAAGCGGTCACGCCTCCCGGCGAGGCGCGCGAGGATTGGCGCATCGTTTGCGACATGGCGGCACGCTTGGGTAAAGCGGATAAGTTCAATTACGCATCGCCGAAGGAAATCTTCGAGGAGCTGCGCGTGGCCTCGAAGGGCGGAACGTCGGACTACTACGGCATGAGCTGGGAGCGGATCGACGAGAACAACGGCCTCTTCTGGCCCTGCCCGGAACCGGGACATCCCGGTACGCCGCGGCTTTACGAAGGCGGCAAATTCGGCCACGCCGACGGCAAGGCTCACTTGATGCCGGTCGAGTGGCGGCCTTCGGCGGAGATGCCCGATGTCGACTATCCCATCATCCTCACCACCGGCCGCGTGGTCTCGCATTTTCTTTCCGGAACGCAAACCCGCCGCATCGGCGCGCTCATGGAGCAGTATCCGCAGCCGCGCTGCGAGATGCATCCTCGGCTTGCCGAGAAGCTCGGCGTCGCCGACGGCGACTGCGTCAAAGTCGAGAGCCGGCGCGGGTCAATGGTCGTGCGCGCGCAGGTGGTCAAGACGATTCGTCCCGATACGGTGTTTGTTCCCTACCATTGGCCGCTCGATCGCTCCGCTAATAACTGCACCATCCGGGCCATCGATCCTATCTCGAACATTCCCGAGTTCAAATTCTGCGCGGTGCGCGTCAGCAAAACCGAATTGCCCGCGGATGAAATTGCTGCGCTGGGCCTTGAGGCGGGAGGCATCCGATGAGCGGCCGGGAGTTTTTCATCGATCACTCGCGTTGCATCGGCTGTCAGGCGTGCGTGCAGGCCTGCGGCGAATGCGACACACACCGCGGCACCAGCATGATTCACCTGGAGACCATCGAGCGGCTCGATAGCGTGCAAACCGCGCCTCAGGTGTGCATGCACTGCGAAGACCCCATCTGCGCGCAGGTTTGCCCGGCCGACGCCATCAAGAAGACACCCGATGGGGTGGTGCAGAGTTCTCTCAAGCCGCGTTGTATCGCCTGTTCCAACTGCGTTGTCGCGTGCCCCTTTGGCGTGCCCAAGTACATGGCCGAATTCGAGCAGATGATGAAGTGCGATATGTGCTACGACCGCAGCAGCGTAGGCAAGAAGCCCATGTGCGCCACCGTGTGCCCCTCTGGCGCGTTGACCTTTACCAGCATGGAAGATATCCAGCGCACGCGGCGCGGCATTCCCGTGAATAGCTGGAGGTTTGGCGAAGAAGAAGTCAAGACCAAAGTCTTCGTCATGGTTCCCCGTGCTGTCGAGCAGGTGCGTGTCGATCTTATCCAGATAGCGCCCACGCCCGCGGCTCTGCCCGTCGATCCCTACGACGTTGCCCTTATGTTGGAGGCTTTCTGATGAACACGGAAGTTGAAGACAGCACAAAATGCAAAGACTGCTCCGGGACTCCACGGTACCGCCAGGATTTCCCCATCGATTGGGAAGGCGATCACTACGTGAGCCGTCGCGAGATGGTGAAATTTCTCACGCTCGGTTCGTTCCTGCTGACCGTGGCCAACTGGATCACGGTCTTCGCCAGGGGCCTGATCCGCAAGGATTCCAGCGCCGTGCTGCGTCTCGGTCCGGCCAGTGCCTTGGCGCAGAATGGTGCGATGCTTTTTCGCTATCCAACCGCGCAGGACCCGTGCATCGCGGTGCGCACGCCGCAAGGCGCGCTGGTCGCCTATTCGCAGGTTTGCACGCACCTCTCCTGCGCCGTGGTCTACGACAAGAGCAGCGATCAATTGATATGCCCATGCCACCGCGGCGTCTTCAGCGTGGACCAGGGCGCGCCCATCGCCGGGCCTCCCACGCGGCCGCTGGCCAAGGTCAGGATCGAACAGCGCGGAGACCACATCTTCGCCACCGGGCTGGAGGTCTAGATGAGCCTACGAACGCAGGGAACCACGCTCTTCAGCGCGATCCTCATTCTTGTCGCGACCACAGTGGTCGTGCAATTATGGCTGCTCACGTTCTCCATGGAAGCCCTGCTGCGCGGCCAGTTCAAGACGCTTCTGCCGGCGGCAATCGCCTCGACCCTGCTGCTCGGCATCAACGCCGGGTTGCTGCGCTATGTCTTCCGCGTCGATAGGGATGTGCAGAAGGACTTGTAAGCGAGCAAGCTGCCGCGCTTGCCACTTTTCATTTCCAGAGGTTACAGGTTTCCCGCGCGCAGAATTCCATCGCTGAGGATGCGTGCTCTCAAGCCGCCGCGCCCCTGCAACAGAGCTTCCGCGCCGGGCGCAATCGCCAGGTCCATCCAATAACACGGGCTGCACTCGGCAGCTCCCGCGAAGCGCACGCCCTGAATCTCAAACTCTTGGCCAATCAGCGAATTCAAATCCACTTCCGCCGTGATGACGTTCCGCCGCGTCACGCCGGGCGATTTGCCGCGCACACCCAGCCGGTTACACACTTCCTCGAATACCTCTAAAGAGAAAAAGGAGATCTGCCCCTTGTAATTATCCTTGTAGTCGAAGAAGCGGTCGCCGCGGATTCCGCGGCCCGCCACGCAATCAAGCTCTGCCTGCCCAATTAGCGGGTTCTCTCCGGCAGGCTTTTCGTGATGGCCGAAAAAGTTATGCCCCGGCGAAATGTAGAGTTCGCAGATTTTCATCTCGACAACCCAGTCTCCATTGTAATCGGGTGCGTGCCTCGCCGCGAACCGGATGAAGGGCAGGCCGGCCTCATCGCGCCAATCCTATCTTGTTCGCCGCCTGAATTCCTGTCCGACGGCCGCAAGCACCTGGGCATTCGGCGTTTCCGCACCTGACGGACGGGTACTCCTTAATCCGAAGGCGCGAATCGCAGATATCTTTCAGTTGCCTCGTCTCGTGCGTAACCGTTCTTTCTCGCCCCGCGTCAATTCGCCGTTGAAAGCGCTTGTCGTCTTTGTCGAGCCTGAAGGTGTTGCCGGCCCGGTCAGCGGCTCCGAGCTTTGCCAGGCGAGCGCCCGTGCAATGAGTGTGGCTCGGTCCGGGAACAGCTTCCGCCGCTCGTCGGCCATCTTGGGAGCGGGTCAGCTGCCCCGCCAGCTTTTGGGTTCTTGATCGTCTCGGTTGCCTCCTTGGCCGTCATTTCGCTTCGCGCTGTCTGTTGCTGCCGGCGGCATCTTACCGAAGAGCAGTCGGATTCTGGGGCAACGCGGCCGGCAACGTCATCGCCTTGCTGGCGCTGGGGTCGAAGCCAAGCAAGAAATGAAGCTCTTTGCCTGCTCGGAGATGGCATGAACCACCGGCGCATCCCCTTTGCACGCATACCCGCAAATCGACGGCGACGAGTTTTTCGCCGCTCAGAATGCGATGAACTACGCAGTTTTCGCCCCGAGTACCGGGGTGGTTCAGCAAGTTTGGGTGAAATCTTGGGTGGAACGGATTGGCCTATACAACCGTACACTCTTGATAAATATGGTAGGCACGACTGGATTAGCATCAACAGATAAACCTTTTATTTACAGCAGCATGCAAGATCATCCATTCTCAATACCCCCAGATGCACCCCCCAAAGAACTTGGCTTCCCCTAAACGGGTTTGGACGAATGAAGACAATGGACAGCGATTATCAGAGGATCCACGATCTCCGCCATACGTTTAGATCCAGAACCGGCTCAGTCGTCCATTAGTCCGACAACGATTTCCAGAAACTTTCGTCCGGGTATCCAATTCTTCGTGTCTTTGACACCCGTTCCGCCTTCGGCGAGGTCCCACTTAAAGGCTAAGCGCTTGTTGAGCTCATTCAGACTCGAAGTACCCAGTTTTCCGGCTCCGCCATCAAAACCGATTACAATCGTGTTCCCGTTTTCCTCGCACAATCCCATCACCTCTTCAAACCCACCGGTGCCCCCGTAGTTCCGGCGTTCTCCACCGTCCCGCGTCCCGTTCCTGGGCCGCTTGCTGTCCAGTTCCACCAGTCTCCGATGAATAATCTCCCACTCCAAAGCGAGTTCGCCCGCAATCTTGTCCGGGAGATCCGTGAAGCTCAGCCACTCAACCTCGCTTCCGGCGAGCTTGCGCCGGGCATCTCTTCTCATGGCTGATGGTGCAAGATACACGACCTTCGCTTTCCTGCAGTTTGAGTGGGGAGAGTTCTTCGGAAAGCACTTCAGAACCTCTTCGTATTTCTTTCTTTCCAGCGAGCGGCGCATGACCTCCTGGAGATCTTTGACAAGAAATGACGATCCACTCTTGTCAATCTTTTTGATCAGCTGACAATACGTATCTTCTTGCACTGGGTCGAAACTCGTATATGCCGTTTTAAGTTCAAGAAACACGAGTTGATCGTCACTGACGTTGTACAGCAGCCAGTCTATGTTCGTGGATTGATATTTCAGGATGCCATTCACCGGCGCTTTCAGCAGAGGAAACTCCTCGCATATCATCTCCACTCTCTTGCCCCATTTTGTTGAAAGTAGCTCTGCGATGAACAAGCCGAGTATAGGCCCGATGGCGCGCTCAACCTGAACCTTTGGAATCATCGTAAGGTGCATGATATGCGCCATCAATTTTTCTATAAAGACTTCTCGCGGTTCGGACATGACGCTCTCCTGCGATGAATTTAGTCATACCTCCCGCCATTCACCGTCCTGACGGAGCACAACGTGGTCGAATAGTGCAGAACCGTCCATGTTGCCGACTGGGGGACCAGTGTCATTTTAGCCGGAATCTCCTTTTTCGGCACCGGTTCCAAGGAATTGGATCGCTTCTGAGGCAGATTGCAAGGCCAAGAGAGAGTTTGCCCCGAGAAGCTAGCGTTGCTTCACGTCCGGGACTTGCGGCATCGGCGATTCAATTCAGTGCCGGTTGGGTTGGGGCCGCCCGGATCTGGGCACGTTGCGGTCATGGAGCCGCGCGGGCTCTTCCTGGAGATCCTTGCATCACTCGGCTGAACGGCCTCCGCGACCCCTGCTCCGGGTGTCGACCAAAAATAAATGTTGCATGGCTGTCGCTAAAAAGCATCATTTTCTCCACTATTAATATGAAGTCGATTTGAAGATTCACCAGGTGCCGACCGTCATGGTGAGAATTCGATCTCGCGAGAGCTTGTGGCAAAGGAATGGAGAAACCGTCGATTGCAACCACGAACACGCCTCTCCCTCTGCGGGCAGCGCAATACGTGCGCATGTCTACGGAGCATCAGCAGTACTCTCCAGAGAACCAGCTCGAAGTCGTCCGCGCATACGCTGCATCGCACCAAATGGAAATCGTGCGAGAGTATTCGGATCACGGACGCAGCGGTCTGAATATCGCCGGACGCGAAGGCCTGAATACGCTTATGACAGATGTAGAAGGCAAGCGGACGGATTTCTCTGCACTGCTTGTTTACGACGTCAGCCGGTGGGGGCGCTTTCAGGATGTAGATGAAAGCGCCTATTACGAATATGTGCTGAAGAGAGCCGGCATTCGCGTGCATTATTGCGCGGAGCAGTTTGAGAACGACGGCAGCATGTCATCGTCCGTTCTGAAGACGTTGAAGAGGTCGATGGCCGCGGAGTACAGCCGTGAACTGTCCGTGAAAGTCTTTTCTGGGCAGTGCCGGCTTATCGAATTGGGGTTCCGTCAAGGTGGTCCTCCCGGATATGGTCTGCGGCGCCAGTTGATTGACCGAGACAGGAATCCCAAGGGCCTGTTAGGGCCAGGAGAGCGAAAGAGTCTTCAGACAGACCGCGTCATTCTTGTTCCCGGTCCGGAATCTGAGATTGAAATAGTTCGACAGATTTACGAACAGTTCGTCGCTCAGAACAAATTGGAACGGGAAATCATGGCTGAGCTTAACGACGGAGGGATCCTGGGAGAGGACGGGCGCCCATGGACACGCGCGACAGTCCATCAGGTATTAACCAACCCCAAATACATCGGCGCGAACATCTACAATCGGCGATCCTTCAAGCTGAAACACAAACGCGTTAACAACCCAACGCAAATGTGGATCTGGCGTGAAGGTGCATTCGAACCTATTATCTCCGCGAACGTCTTTGAGCAGGCAAGGGCGATCATCGAATCACGTCACAACCATCTCTCGGATCAGGTTCTCCTTGAAAAGCTGCGGGAATTGCTGCGATTTCGGGGACGGCTTTCGGGAATCCTCATCGACGAAACCGAAGATATGCCTTCGAGTTCCTGCTACTCTTCGCGTTTTGGCAGCCTCACGCGTGCTTATACGCTCATTGGGTGGGCTCCCGACAGAGACTTTGCCTACATCGAAATCAACCGTTTGCTGCGACGGAGGCACGCCGGCATTATTGCATCGATTTTAGACCAGTTGCTCACATTGGGTGCAACGGTTAGCGTTAACCAGCAGACCGACTTGTTAACGATCAATTCCGAATACACAGCGTCATTGATTCTCGCAAGATGCAGGGAGACTTGTTCAGGAAACTGCCGTTGGCAGCTTCGATTCGACGAGAGTTTGTGGCCTGACATTATCATTGCCGCTCGTCTTCAACCTGGCAATGAAGAGATTCTCGACTACTATCTGTTGCCACGTCTCGATGTTTTGATAAAGCGGCTGAGTTTGCGGCCTGAAAATGGTCTCGCCTTGGACGTCTATCGCTTCACAAACCTCAACTTCTTCTTCGAAATGGCGGAGCGCGTGCTCATAGTGGGGGCAGCATGAAAGACCAGCACATAGAGCTCATTCTCATCGCCCAAATTCATATTGCCAATCCCAGACCACGCAGTCGCGTAAGGTGGCAAATGATTGTTGCCAATATCCGCGAGGTCGGGCTCAAAAAGCCTATCACTGTGGTGCGGCGCAAGGAGCCGGATTCAGAGGGCAAACAATTCGATCTCGTCTGCGGCCAAGGGCGGATTGAAGCCTTTGTTGCTCTTGGCGAAACCGCCATACCAGCGATTATTGCCGAGGCATCGCGCGAAGATCAGTTCCTCATGAGCCTGGTAGAGAACATCGCAAGGCGACCGCCCTCCAATAGAGATATCATTCGCGAGGTCAGAAGCCTTCGGGAGCGTGAATACAATGTCACAGATATCGCCAGAAAGCTTGGCATGGAACGAAGTTACATTTCTGGTATTGTCCACTTGGTTGAAAATAAAGAAATCGCGCTCATTGAAGCTGTAGAGGCGGGTAGATTGCCAATCAGCGTCGCCGCTGAAATTGCGACCGGAAAAGATGCGAATATCTCTCGGGCACTTTCTGAGGCATACGCAACGGGGCAATTGAGAGGAAGAAAATTGGCTGCTGCGCGACGCTTAATCGCCAAACGAATTGAAAACAGGCAAAAAGCGGGCAAGGCGGAAGAGGTCAGGCGTAAAGTCACAGGCAACATGCTGGTCGAGGTATACCAACAGAGGGTGCGTGAACAGAAGGCGCTGATCGCAAAGGCAGAATTGACAAAAGAGCGTCTTCTATTGGTCACGTCTGTGATGCGTCAACTTCTGAACGATGAAAACTTCATCACGCTTCTCCGAGCGGAGGGCATCAACGACATGCCCAAACAGCTTAGACCGCGGCTAGAGTAAGGAAACACAAATGGCAAATGATTCAGTAAAAGCAGCCTTTGAAAAGCAAGTCGTATTACTGCCGGTCGACATCATTGTCCCGCAGCGGGAGATTACGCCAGGACACCGAAGCGGCGATTTCTACAGACAGCTCACCGCTTCATTAAAGCATGTTGGCCTGATTGAACCGCTGGTGGTCTATCCAAGAGGGCCTGGTGACTACCTCCTACTCGATGGCCATATGCGCTTAGAGATCTTGAAATCGATGGGGATAAAGGAGGTAAAATGCCTGCTCGCAACCGATGATGAAGCCTACACCTACAACCGACACGTCAATTACATTCCCGCTGTCGCACAGCATCTCATGCTGTTGGAGGCGCTGAAACACGGCCTCACGGAAGAGCGCATCGCGGCCGCATTGGATGTCAGCCTGGATTCCATTCGGGCAAAACGCGACTTGTTAAATGGCATCTGTTCCGAAGTAGTTCCGATCCTAGCGGACAAGCAACTCAGTCCGCAGGTCTTCTCGATCCTGCGCAAGATGAAGCCTATCCGCCAGATTGAGGCCGCAGAGCACATGGCGGCGGGCGGCACTTATACCGTTCCCTTTGCCAAGGCGCTTCTGGCAGTGACGAAACCTGAAATGCTGGAAGAGCATGCCGCTGCTGACAAAAAGCTGCAGGCAACATCGATAGCGGCCCGATCGATGCTGGAGGAGGAAAACGAATTCCTTCTCAAAGATCTGAAATCCGTGGAAGAGTCATACGGTACAGATGTTCTCATGCTGACGGTGGCCTGCGGTTACCTAGATCGTTTGCTCAAGAACGCCAAAGTTGAACGCTATCTGGACCGGCATCATACAGATATTCTTTCAACGCTGAAGACGATGCTCGCAGACGGTGGTGTGCGGACTGCACCTCCCCAAAGCGTCGCCGGCTAAGAGAACACCGTCCCTATTTAGATCGCCGGCCGCATGCAAGCGCGCCTGCTCATTCAAAATAAAAAATGTGCAGGTTGTCGCTAAAAATGGCAATTCTTTCCACTCCTAATCAGCCACATTCTTTGGCTGGTGGGGAATGTGAACGAGAATGACGCAACCGAACTGGTGACGACGCTCTACGATCGCTGGTACATGGCGCTTGTTCGTTATGCACTCAGGACGACGGAGAACTATGCGATTGCTGAAGACCTCGCACAAGAGACGTTTTTGCAGCTATATCAGGCGTTAAGAACTGGCGATAACATTGAACATCCAAAAGGGTGGACTCTATCTGTCTTACGCCGGGCTATGAACAGACAAATGAAGGATATCAGCCTCTATGAGCCACTCGACGAGGTGACGATGGCTGCAGATTCCGTCACAGATATAGGGGGTCTTATCGGGTTCGTTGACATCCGAACTCTTCTGTCAGTCCTCACTCCTCGTGAAGAGGAAGTATTGTTACTCAGACTTGAAGCAATGAAGTATCGCGAGATCGCTGACCAGTTGGGAATAAGCATGAACTCTGTCAATACGCTCCTGGCACGTGCCCTGCGCAAGCTTCAGGAGACGATGTCGCGACAGATGGCCAGAGAAAGGACAGAGAAAAATGCGATTTAGCAAGCCATTCACACATCTGAACGACGATCAGTTGCTTGCCTATCTGGACGGAGAGTTGTCCATCGCGCAAATGCGAGCCGTTCGAAATTATCTAAGAATCTGCTGGAACTGCCGATCTGCGCTCGCCGAACTCGAGGCTCAAGTTGAAGCCATCTCGCGCCTGCTTTTGGCGAGGACGAAACACGATGCGGAGCGATCTGCCGGGGCGAAAGTCAGATTTCTCAAGTGGCGGAGAACTTATGAAGCACAGCGAGGACTTTATAGCAAATACCTGTCACTTCAACTGATTTGTCAAGAACTGCACGGTTGTTTTGCCCAGCATGAGCCAGGCCCGCAGTTGTCTCTATCTGCGTAAAAAGCGAACCGGGGAACGCACAGCTGGGCACGGAGTCCATCCATGAACGACGCAGGCACCCTCAAGGAGTAATAGGCAATGCTCGTCTCCGGCACAAGCCCAGCTAAACGCGTGTACCAGTCTTTGGCAGAGACGAACAAGAGAGTGTTGGGCTAGACTCGTTCCAGCACTCCAAAATGGACGAGATATTAGTTCAGCTTCCGACGGGTTGGATCAACGCTTCGAAATTCGAGGACCTACTGCGCTTTGGGCAGTCCCCTCACGAAGGTCACTGTTCGTCTGTCCGCTTCCGCTTTCCGATTGGATGCCAGTTGATGACGGATGCGATTGTCCGATTGCTCTCGATGTGCAATCAGCTCGACTACTGCGTGAAGCGCGTCATCTTAGATTTTGAAGACGGAGAGGGAGGAGTCGCTGGCTATTTGAACCGGATTGGCTTCTTTGATTGTCTGGCGCCTCAAATTGAGGTTTCACCTGGGCGGCCTGCCACATGGGCAAGCCAGATATTCAGAGGACAAAATCGAGGTGTCGTTGAAATCGAACGAATTGATCGCCATCATCGAGATCAAACCGTCCTGGACAGACTGTCAGACGCCATCTCAGTAGCTTGCGCAGGGCGTGAGGATGTTAAGGATCTCACAAATTCCGCCTGGATGATCTTTGCGGAGCTCATCGACAACGTGTTTTCCCACAGCGAGACTCCGTTAGATGGCTTTGCAGCCCTGCAAGTGTATAGGGGAGGAAACTGCCTCAAGGTAACCGTGTCTGACAGCGGGCGCGGAATGCTGGAAACTTTGCGTCCCGCGCTGGCAGCTGACGCACCCCAACTTGCCAAACTGCCCGACATAGAGCTCTTGGTCGAAGTGTTCCGGCAGGGATTGTCCCGGCACGGAGGAAGCAGAGGATGTGGATTAAAGGGATGTGCTGACAAGGCAATCAAGTTTAGAGCAGAGCTTGACGTTCGTCTCCCATCTGTCAGGGTTCTGCTTGTCCCCGGCAGAAATGGATATTCGCCCAACAAGGCGTACTGCTACTCCCACCTGCCTCTAGTGTGGGGGACTCACGTTTGCTTCACAATTGAGCTTGACTAAACGCCCCATATCTGCTTCAATGAAACGGATGAGCGAGAATTCGCCGTTGCTCCTGCGGGAGTTTATGACCGAGGACGATGGGTGGGGAAGGCCAGCCGGCCGGGAGACCTTTGCGAAGATCCTATCTTTCGTGGAGTCTCATCCCGGGGTTGTGATCTTCAGAGTTTCGCTGAAAGGAGTTCGGAGAGTCGACATTTCTTTCGCGGCAGAGACAATCGTTGAAATTGCTCGGAAATATCGAACGTTCAAGGGGTTCTGTTTCGCGGACCTGGAAGATACTGACCAGCAGGAGAATTGGAATGCAGCTGCAGATCGAGCGAAACAACCGCTTTTCAAGTGGCACGGTGAACTACCGGCCATCATCGGACCGCAACCCTCGCAGGGCACAGTTGATGCTCTACAGTTCGCGCTCGTCAGGCCCGAAGTGCGTGCCGCGGAGTTTGCAACTGTGTCGGGAACTTCGATTACGAATGCCAGCACCAAGTTCAAGCAGCTTTGGGATCAAGGCTTCCTTTTGCGAACAGAAAGGAACGCGGAGTCGGGGGGAGTCGAGTTCGTATACCGACGGATCCGGTGACTATTTTTTTAAAACCACCTGATTCATCTGGTTCATTGAAGCAGATTTTGCAAAGGCAATGCCGGGAAGTCAACGAGCTCTTAACGGAGGAGATTGTGAGCGCAAAGAACGTGGGGACTAGCGGATCTGGACTTATCGACGTGGTCACCCCAGCTGAAAGTGGAGTTTGTCTGCAAAACACCGCAGCATTCGCGGCGAGCTCATCTTTCAGAGAAGTGAAGGACCTCTCGCGCTCCATTTCGGTTGCTACTCAGAACCTGCTTTGGGGTCGATCTGCTGGCAGGTGTGAATTCGCAGGTTGTAATAAGCCGTTGTGGAAGTCTTCGGTCACCCAGGAAGGCGTAAACGTCGGACAGAAAGCACATATCTACTCTTTCAGCGATTGCGGGCCACGTGGAAACGATGGAGTCTCTCCCCAAGAGCTCAACTCAACTGAGAACTTAATCTTGGTTTGCCATGAGTGTCATAAGGAAATTGACTCAGCAAGAGATGGCGGACGTTATCCCGCGTCGATGCTTAAGCAAATGAAGCGCGAACATGAGCGTCGCATTGAACTCGTAACGGGCATCGGCCCGACCAGAAAGAGTCATGTCCTTCTCTATGGTGCGAAGATCGGAGAATTTGGCGCGCCCTTGACCTTCGCAAATGCAGCATCCGCGATGTTTCCAAACCGATATCCAGCATCTGACGATGCAATAAGCCTCGGTCTGGAAAACAGCGCTGCCTCAGAGAGAAACCATTATTTCTGGCTCATCGAACAAGACAACCTTGAAAAACAGTTTTCGCGGCGGGTACAGGAGCGCATAACTGACGGTGAAGTGCAACACGTCTCGGTGTTCTCTCTTGCCCCTCAGCCGCTGTTGATCCGACTTGGAACCCTGCTTGGCGACATCATCCCGTGCGATGTTTACCAATTGCACCGCGAGCCACAAACTTGGTCTTGGCCTTCCGAAGAGCATCTTACCGAACTGATTGTCAATGAACCTTCGTCCAAAACCGGTAAGCCTGCTCTCGTCTTGTCCCTAAGCGCGACGATCGATCCCGCGCGGGTCACCTCGGTGCTCGGTGGGGACAGCAGCATCTGGACAATTACCGTTCAGACGCCGCACAACGATTTGTTCAGGAGTCGTGAACAGCTAGCTCAGCTGCGAATTGCTTTGCGCCGCCTCTTTGACCAAATCAAGCTCGCACATGGGCAAAAGGAAATACTCCACATTTTTCCTGCGGCTCCGGTTTCAGTGTGTGTCGAGTTTGGAAGGGTTCGAATGCCCAAGGCCGATATGCCTTGGATGATTTATGACCAAGTCAATGGGCTTGGGGGTTTCGTAAACGCACTATCGATTTCTTAGGAGGCAATTGCAATGGCGAATGAACCGGTCGCAAAACTGCTTGACATCATCGTAGACTCGCTAGACATTCCAGAATCGTATTATCAGCGAGCTGCAGATCGACATCGGACTCTCGGGGAGTGGCTTTGCCGATCGGAGTCGAAGGTGGCGGCATTCGAGCCACATATAACTCCGCAAGGCTCGTTTCGTTATGGCACTGTAGTCCGGCCATTGACCGCCGACGCCGAATACGATCTCGACAATGTGGTTACGCTGAGTCTGACAAAAACCAGCATGACGCAGAAGCAGCTCAAAAACCTATTCGGAGAGGAGATTCAGAGCTATGCGAAAGCACGTCAAATGTCTTCTCCTGTAGAAGAGATGAAGCGCTGTTGGCGCTTGCGGTACGCAGATGAAGTAAACTTTCATCTCGACAGTCTGCCGTGCGTCGCAGAGGAACAGCGCGTTGTGGCCGCGATCATGGCGTACAAGGTTCCTTTTGAATTAGCAAAACGTGCGGTAGCGATTACCGACATTCGTCATCCACAGTATCAAGCGATATCCTCGGACTGGCTCTCTAGCAACCCCCGTGGATTCGCACGTTGGTTCGAGGACCGCACTCGGGCCTATGCTCTTCCGAAGTTGAAACGACTCGTAGAACTAAGGCTCTACGGTTCCGTTGAAGAGGTCCCATCTTACAAATGGAAGACACCGCTGCAGCGCAGCATTCAGTTGCTGAAACGCCATCGCGACGTGATGTTTAAGGAGAATCCAGGGCTCGCACCAATATCGATGATTATCACGAACCTCGCGACTCACGCGTACAACGGGGAATCGGACATCTTTCAAGCGGTCATGGGTATTCTTGACAGGATGACATCTTACATTCGTGGTCCACGGCCGCGCGTTCCCAACCCCGCTGCCCCTGCAGAAGACTACGCCGACAAGTGGAGCAAAGATCCTAGATTGGAGCAGAATTTCTGGTCTTGGCATATGCAGGCGAAGACGGACTTCTCTCGGTTGCAGACAATTCTGAGGGAGGATCGGCTCGCTGTTAACGTAAGGAGCCTGTTCCAGATCGATCTGAAACAGGATCAATTGCGGGAGTTCCAGCCGGCGTTGTTCTCTAGTCGCACCTCAGTGTGCGCTGCTCCTGCTGTTGCAATTGCGACTGCTCCAAGGCCTTGGGGAACTCGATGAATGAACAAATCAAGTCTGCACAGCTGGGGCGTTGAAGAGCTTCTCGCGAAATATCCCGGGATTCGATTGCTTCCTTCGGTCGATGAGAACCTTAAGATTGCGGGAACGTTGGAGTTTTCCGCACAAGCTCGCGGTCGACAACTCGTTTCCGATCGATACGAAGTCAGCATCTTGGTTGCTAAGTTCTACCCGAGAACACTGCCTGTCGTGCGAGAAACTGGCAAGCGAGTACCCAAAGGCTTCCACAAGATGTCTGGTGGCGAGCTTTGCCTGGGTTCGCCGACACGCCTTCGCTTGCTCTTGACTGAGTCATCTTCCCTTCTGTCTTTCGTCGAGCGGTGTTTGATCCCTTATCTATATGGATTTTCGCTAGTCGAAAAGGGTGGAACACTCCCGTTTGGAGAGCTGGCGCATGGTGCGAAGGGGCTGCGTGAGGATCTGGCCGACCTGATCGGTTTTAGCGATGATCGCGTTCTCGGACGATTTGTAAAGCTTCTCTCCTTGAAGAAGCGACACGCAAACAAACTATTATGTCCGTGCGGAAGTGGATTGCGGGTGGGGCGTTGCCACAACCGAAAGCTCAATATGTTGCGGGGCAAGCTGGGTCGTCGGTGGTTCGCATGAGCCAACCACTTAAAAAAGTAGAGCTGACTCGGATACCCGGCAGCCAACAGTGTCTCGCCTATAATCAGGCGAACACTCAGCGTCTGCGAACAATCAGCGCAGTTCGCTTTCTACCTGGCGACAGCGGCTATGCCGATTGAGGCGGTATACATGGCAAACTCCAATATCGAGCCTTCACAATTGCGGGAATGGATCTACGATCGCCTGCGGAAGGGGCTTCTCGGCAATGCGTCATTCTTCGAAATGGCTGAGATCGCCAGAGAGATCTATTGGAGGGCCAATCCCTCCCAGACACCAAGACCCATAGGTGCCTACGAGATTCCTGGCCACATATCCGATCCCGTTCGGGGCGTTATCTGGGAGCTGATTATTCAGGGCATTGTGATTCCAGGCTCCGGACTTGGAAGTGGAGCGGGAAGCCCGGAGCTGCCGTCCTTTCAGGTCACTGACTGGGGAAAGAAGTGCCTGGCAGAAGGAGAATTCACACCCTACGATACCGGCGAATACATTGAGCGACTGACAAAGAAGGTTCCGCAGGTTGGTCCAAAGGTTTTACTTTACTTAACGGAGTCGCTCAATTCATCTCGGAGCGGGTCCTACTTGAGCTCTGCAGTGATGCTTGGAGTCGCAGCTGAGACTGTGCTGCTTCAATTACGCGATGCTGTTCTTGCTGCACTCGACTCGAAGGCGAAGAAAGACAAGTTCACCGCTGATACAAACGGCAGACCGGCAAAGCGTATCTACGATGAGGTGCGAAAGCGTCTCGACCCCCTGATCGCCCAAATATCGAGGGATCTGGGAAAAGAAGATATTACCGCCGAACTCGCAGGGATTTTTGATCTGATTCGGAAGACGCGCAACGAAGCCGGCCATCCCACTGGACGAGGGATCGAACGTGAGGAAGCATTCGCACTCTTGCAACTGTTTCCCTCGTATTGCGCAGTGAGCTATTTCGTAGTGGATTGGTTGAATGGAAAACCGATTTGAACCCATGCAGTCGGAAGGACGTGTGCCGAATGGCTTGTATTAGGCACGAGTGTTTTCTAAGATTTAGATCTTGCCGCAGATCGAGGATTAATCCTCTGAATGCTGTGCGAGGCCGATTTTGCCGCATCAGCTCTGCTGCAAACCGGGAAATGAGGAAGAGTCGCGATGAAAAAGGACGATGGGCTTAAATCACTCGAACAGGCTGAAAACGAGCCGATTAATTGGGCCATCGGTTCGTTGCTTCGTCAGCGGCTTGAACAAGATGGGTGGGAAGAAATCATCATCCTCCAACACTTAGCATCGGCAAGCCCACGCCAGAAGGCTTGGAATGACCTCTTTGATCGGACTCGAAAAGCGCTTGCTAATCCTGACGATCTTCCGATGAAAGGCTCGCTCCTCCTGTCGAGGGTGAGAACCACAATCTTTAACGACGTTCTCGATGACTTTATCGCAGAGATGTTGGCGGTCCTCTATCTGGCAGCGATGGGGCACAATTCCATCCGTTTCCTTTCTGAAGGGGGCGATATCACTGTTGATATCGAATCGAGATGCGACGGGGTTACCTATTTCACGGAAGTGAAGAACCTTCGTGAGCCGAGAAGTCTCAGTTTTGTCGCGTTCAAAAGATGGGAGCGAAATCGGACAGCTTACCCCGAAAAATTCACTTTTCACGCCGATTTGGTTGATTTGGATGACCCGCTAGGTGATCTCACAGTTGAGCAAGAGAACGCAGTGAATGCATTGGTTGACGAACTTCCAACTCGCAAAGTTCCGTCAGACTTCACTCGAATGCTGCCGGGCGATCGATGCATCCGAGTACGTCTGGCAGACGGGCCCGCAGTGATGATTCGCCAAGGTCCTGGCCCTTTCCTCGTGGAACCGGTCGTTAAAGACGCACAGCGCGGCCTTGTGTTGAAACTTATGGATCCCACGCGGAAGGCGCTCTCCCAACTCTATCGCTCCGAGGTTCCGACGGAGTCCAGGCGACTGCTCGTACTTCGCTGGAAGCTTCCTGAAGAAATCGCGGCAATTGGAGAGTCTGAAAACGTGCGGTCGGTTGTCCATCAAGAAACACAGAGCTTCCTGCGAAGGTTCTTTCCAAATTTCGCTCTTGCAATCATGCACAATACCGAAGATCCCAACGATGCACCGAAAGTTACGTGGAGCTGAGGCCGGATTCAGCTTATTGGTGCGGAGGTTGAGGACACCGATGACGGCGGCGATCCCCAGTCGTCCCCACCCCCCGTCGAGTCGCCACCCTCCGAGCCGCCGGCGCCTCATGGCAGGCGATCTCCCGGGAACTGGGCGGCGGAGTTGGCTCCGCCTGTCGGGCGCTCCAGCCCCCTTCCGAAAGTCTGCCGGAACTGCACTCGCAAGGGCCTGATTCTGCCGGCTTCGGAATCGTCCAGGTTTGCCCTTCCAGAAACAGTTGTTATTGGAAGGAAAAGGGCGCAGGCAGCCGAGCATCGAACCTGTAGAATGAAAAAAATGAAGTGAATTCAAAGGGCGAGATGCAGTTTAGGCAGGACTTCCCGTTACCTGTTCTTTCCGCTTGGGATCCTCGAGCAGCGGTGTCCGGCAGCATCGACCCGCTTGGAGCTCTTCGGCCCTATACGGCTATCGCAACAACTCTGTTTCCTGGAATTACCACAATCACCACGCGCGTGAGGTACTTGTCCTGGGTGTGCGCCGGATTGCGCATCTTGAACGGGACCCCAAACGCACCGACTGGGGGCCGAAGCGGACGGGCTCGCCGTCAACGCATCCTTGCATGGGAAAGGTTGCTTGCCCTCGCGACAGGAATGTATGCCACATCTGTAGGAGCGGCGGCCGATGATGTCGCTTGGCGCCAGCTTCGGGGTGTTACGTATGTGTTCCGTGCGGTTGCGGAAGGACTTCGTAGCCCTGCTTTCCCAATGCTGCGCAATCAAGCTGGTATTGGAGGTGTTGGCACATATTGGGTCACACTCGTCGCCGGCGGTCTTGTTGAGGAGGACTCAGGTGAGCTCACAACTCGGGGCGAGGCGCTCGCCGATGCATTCCTGAAATCCCAGGTAACACCAGAGCGAGGAAAGCTTCATCGTTTACTCGCCGGTGGAGACGTAACGTTTTCCGAACTCGCGCTAACCGAATGGGGTCGTGTCGCTCATCTTGGTGCCGCTTCAAAGGGAGAGCAGAGTTTGCTTGCGGATGCACTTCTGGAGCCATTGGCCCATCGCCGGATGGCTGTCGCAATGCAGGCGGTAAGTGCAACAACATCTGATGCGGACTCCTTCAATCAGCTCAGCAAGCAGTTGCGGACAATCCATGATCCTTTATCTGAACAGCTCGCGGCCGTTCTTACTATCACTCAAGCATTCGAAGCTCTTCACGCAGAATTGCTGTACCGATTCAATCTGATTCGCGCAATCAACCAACATGGACGGCCAATAGCAGTTTCTACTATCGATCTGACAGGCGGCAAGAAACCACTGGCCAAGCTTGGCGAGACCCTCGTCAGCGTGTTGGAGAAACTCTCGATGAATCTGCCAGCACCGGTCACCGAGGCGGTCCGGGGATTTTGGTTGGCGGTCGAGCCAACGGTGAGAGCCCGTTCCAATGGAGAGTTGGTCTTTGCTCTCGTGCGATACCATGAGCGCGTACAGAGTGGAAAACTTGATGCATCAAGACAACCCAAACTTCCGTGGATAGAGTCTCGCGGCAGTGATATTGTTGTAGCTCCGCGCTATTCATTGGTCGATCCGCCACGACTCCCAGTGGTGGGGATATTCACGCACCCGTACCGCATCGAACAGTTTTCGGGGATGTTAGCCGAAACTGGTGATAGGACGGCTTCGGTATGACTCTTCGTCGTCTATTGGAACTGTGGGAACCGCCTCAGGGATACAGGCTGGCCAGTGCGATTGCGACGACTTACGAGCTTCAGGCGGATTTTTTCGAAGAAGATTTGCTGCCGATTGCGCTAGACCTTCGCACGCCGCCGGCGCGCGGACGCGATTTTCGGCTAGAGCTCGAAAGGGCACTGCAAGATACGGAGATTTCGGTGTTTTTCCACCCTGGCCGTTACCAGCCTGGTCTTCGGCGATCTCCAAGGGTGGACCTTGTCCCGTTGCCGGAAGGGCGATTTCCAAAATTACATGCAAAGGTGGCCCTCCTTCGATGTGTCTCGTCGACGGAATCGGGTCCTGTAAGTCAGCTTGTTCGTCTTATCGTAGGCTCTGCCAACCTCACGGCCTCTGGGTATCGAAGCAATATTGAAGTAGCAGTCGCAGTCGATGACATGCCTGGCTGCATGGCAGAAGCGTCAACGGCGGTGCGCGATGCGACTTCATGGCTAGAGAATCTAGTGGGCTCATCGTCGGAGCAAGTGACCCGTCAACTCCGTGACATCAAGGCTGTACTTGCTAGCCGCAGCGCTATGGAACGGCGTGAACTGTTTCGTTTTCTTGGGCTTCCTTCGACGGGTGGATTGCCCGCCCTGATGAAGCCTGCTGGCACTCAATCGTCTTCAAATCTCAAGGTGGCAAGCCCATTTTGGCCTTCGGGCGACGATTTATCTGACGTTGCTAATGCATTGAAGCGACTAGCCGGTGGATCGATAGGGTCCGTCAGCTTGATTGGGCCTCCAAGTATTGACGATGTTGGCGCTATTCATCCAGTGATTCCGGCTGCATTAGTTAGCGCCCTTCTTAGCTCTGGAGTCAAGGTATTTGTTGCCGCGGCAGACCCCAGATATGGGTGCGCTGTCCAGGAGGGTCCTGACGATGAGGGAGAATTCGACAGCGTCGCTGAAAACCACGGCGTGTCTGTAGAGGGAAGTCGTTCTCTTCATGCGAAGGTGCTTATTGCCGAGGGCGCAAAGACAACTCGACTAGCCATCGGCTCGTTCAACCTCACGCGACGCGGCATGGGCTTGGTTCGGAATGCAAACGCAGAAGCGGGACTCCTCTGGACTCTACCCAATTCGGATGCTAGGGCGCTGAATGATGTCGTATCGTTTGCCACCGCTTGGCGTCAGGTGGACCGTGCGCCCGGAGAGTTTGTAGTAGAGCCCGGCGAACGCACGAGTGACGATGAGGGGGGCTGGCCCGCATTCTTATGGTCACTACGGGCTCGCCGCACAGCAATCGATATCAAAGGGGAAACGGCATCTTGGCCCAGCGAAGTCACGATGCGGATGCGGGACATACGCGGACGTCTTCTTGGTGAAGAACAATGGTTTGATGCCTGGGTGATTCGGCAACCTGAGTTGGCTGACACCGTGTTCACGATGACAGTGGACCTTCGAGCATCGTGGATTGAGAATGAGCCAAGAGCCACCGGACAATTCTGGAGGGCTCTCCCGGACTTAGAAATGGAGGTCTCCTGGAATGGCCGCACAGCGATCGTGCCTGTAATGTTTGAAGACAAGCACCTCTTCCCCGTCGTCGAGAGTCGGGCGCGCGAAGATGAGCAGACTCTGATCGCTTGGTTTCTCGGCCTTAGACCTGCGGGCGAGGCTGAGGACGGTGGGTTCGGTCATAGCATTGATCCTTTGTCCAAACCAGCCGATGAACTCAGCCCGACGAATGACATCCTCAGCTATCTAATACGTGACTTTGTTCATGCTCTTCCCGGTATCAAAGGGCGCTTGGCAGATGCGGGGCTAACCGAAACTGGATTGCGTGCCGCTTTGCTTGGAAATCGCTCTCCAGTTGAATTGGCGCGAGAAGTACGGCGAGCGCTCAAAGAGAGGGAAAAAGGCAAACCACATAAGACGGTAATAGCAACGGCATTTCAACTCACTGAGCTTCGGCGTCTACTCGAGGCAGTGATACTACCCGAGTTTTCCGACGCCATTTCGAGCAAGATTCGAAACGAGGCCTTGCTCGAAGTCAACTTACTCCTAAAGGAAGTGCTGGAATCGTTGCCGCCGGCAAAGCGTTCGACAGTTCTTCGTGCCTACCTCCGCCCAGGGAAAGGATAAGTATGGTTTCACGTCCTCCAGGGCTCGACCTCCGTCGCTCGTTGCGCGTGGCACTTGGTAATGCCAGCGGCGTCCTTGTTGAAGATGCAGCACTTCGCCAAGAACGAACCATCGACGCTGTACTTTCGCGCCTATACGCTGAGGACGCGAACAAAAGACGAGAGATGGTTTTACTCGCGGACGAAGTAGGTCTTGGTAAGACATTCGTGGCTCTCGGGGTTGCGTGGGCCGTACTACAGCAGCGATCGGAGGCTGGCCTAGCAACTGGCCCTGTTGTCGTCGTGACACCACACTCGCATGCTCTGTTTAATAAGTGGAAACGCGAGGCCGAGAGATTCCTGAAACTCGTCGCCCCAAAAGATAAACAATTTGAGATCCATTCAGCATCCTCGCCACATGAACTTGCCCAAGCTCTTCGACTCAGGCGACCAACTCTGGTTATCGCACGGATGTCTGCATTCTCGGGGCGAATTCATGAAAGGAGGGCCGCCGACCTCGCTGTACTGCACACACTTTTTCACATGGACGACTTCCATCTCTCTCTTGACGAGCGGATGGCACTAGTTTCGGATAAACCCGAGTTCGCATCCCGAGACGAGCTCGACCTGCATAATTCGACAACAGCTTGGGAGGGAGCAGCACAAAACCTGGATCTTGGCTTTAATGCTGGACATGTTCGCAGCGCCTTCAGTCGACTTCTTCAACTAGACCCAGCGCTCCGTCAAAGGCTTCAGGAAACGTGGACAAGGATGAGAACCCGGCGGCCGCGACGATCTGGTTTTTGGGAAGACATTCGCGAGATCGGCCGTTCGGCTCTCGGGCAATCTGTGCCTCATGGTCTTCCACTCGTCATTGTGGATGAAATCCATAACTGGAAGAATCACCCTCAGAGTTGGTGGCGCTTCCTGCACATGCTGGGGCTTCGAACGGAGCGTTTGCTTGGGCTTTCGGCGACGCCCTTTCAGCTGGGTCCCTACGAGCTGATCCAGGTTCTTAAGCTTCGTCGTTGCCTAAATCTCCCCGATGATCGAATGCGTTTCTTGGATGAGCGGATTTCGGAGCTGGATCGTGATCTTCAAACGGCGGGTGCAGCTGGCGAAGAGCTGCGAAAAGCTTGGGAAGCGGTCAGCTACAACGACCTCAAAGATATAAAAGATGCATGGTCGCGCACGGGTATCACTCTACCGGCCGACTCCTTGCCCCCGCGTTTAGAGAGGGCAGTCCTCACAGCGCGAGGTGTACAAAGTGCGCACCTTCGGCTTACGGATAGCCTTCGCCCATTTCTGTTGCGACACCGTAGAGATGTGTCGCATCGCACATGGTGGGTCGGCCAAGAATCTTCCGCCGACGCATCCGAGCCCAGTTCTCGCGGAAGCGCACTTCGATGGCGACCAGGTCTGGATATTTGTGGCGACGCCGAACTCGTCCACTACTTGATGATGAGAGCGGTTCAAGAAGAGAAGGAAGGCCGAGGTTCAACAAGTCTCGGAGCGGACTTAGGAGGCTCATACGATTTTTTTCGCAAGAGTGAGCTCGCTCGATTACTACCAGGGCGCACTGATGAGTCCCAGAGATATCTAAGGTTAGTCCAACAGGCAATTAGCGATCAGGGACATGAGCATCCAAAGGTTGCGATAACAGCCGAAAGGGCCTTTCGGGCGTGGCAGCGAGGTGAGAAGACCCTGGTGTTTTGTTTTAATGTGGCGACGACCGCTGCCGTCCAGCAAGCAACTCAGAAACGCATAGAGAACTCACAAAACAAGACTCTGATGAGAGCGTTTTGCTGTCAGCGAGGCGAACTTGATCAACGTCTTAAGAATTTCCAAAATCGTCTTTACAATTATCGTCAGTCGCCTTACTTGCTCTTCCAGGATCATCCTTTGGCCGGTCCGGAAGGGCGCGTCGAGCCAGTGCTTGCCCTTCGACCCGACGACCTGGAGCAAATCGCTTCTCGTCTCGCAGTAACGGGCGCGCCTCCTGATCGCAGCCGCTTTGATCGGAGGCGGGTCTTGGCAATCGCTGAGCAGGTGTTAGTGGGGCGATGGAGGGCGGACGTTCAAGGAGCGGAGTGGATTGAGAGCGTGAATGCAAACTGGAAAATCAGCGAGAATCCGGTGGCTAGTATTCTGGCGTCGAACTGGATCGATTCTAGACGTCGACTCGTCGAGGGTGTCAGCCGTGAGCATGAGGCCGAGCCACTTCCTCCTGACGATGACGCCCTTCTGTCATCTGGTGTGGGGGATGCTGATGCCACGTCCGCTTGGCGCAGCCTCCTCGACGGCCACGCTGGGCAGGCTGTGCTCGCGCCCTATCTCGCTTCCGGAGGTGTTGTGCACCCCAGTCTACTCTCGTCTTTTCACTCCCGGACACTCGCGCGTCTTCCAGCTCCGCTTCGTGCGCTGGCTGCCCGAATGCTCCGTCGAATGGTACGTTCGCCCGGATTCCTCAGCCGTTTCTTGCTTGATGACAGCGTAGAGCGCCCTGACCTTGACACCGACGATGAGTCCTCTGATGACAAATGGACAACTCTGATCCGGAGGCGCTACCAAATGCCTCCAGCTATCGGTGAGGCTGCTCGAGACAGATTTGAAGCCTACTTAGACACCTTGGAAAAAGCGATTGATCTAAAAGAACAAATCAATGCATACGAAGATGCAAGCCGAAATCGCGACGTTGTTGCGCGGGTGACCGGATCTGTCGCCAGCGCCGAACGCGATCGAATGTTCACTGGCTTCAACACCCCACTGGTTCCCGAGGTTATCATTGTTACGTCAGTGGGGCAGGAGGGGATCGACTTACACCGAGAGTGCAGGCACGTCGTTCATCATGACCTGCCATGGAACCCCGCGACGCTAGAACAACGGACCGGTCGCATCGATCGCCTCGGAAGTAAGGCAGAACGTCTTCAGATCAACGCGAACGGAGACTACAAGAGTTCTCTCGACATTGCTGTGCCGTATATTGCCGGCACATACGACGAGCATCGCTTTAGAGTTGTACACGGGAGAGCGCAGCTATTCGAGGTCACGATGGGCGGGGAATACGCCATAGATGGATACCGCCGTATCGATGAAGACGCCATGGAAGCAGAATCTTTAACAGATGACAAAGGCAAGCGAGGCGCCGTTTGGTGTCCGCTTCCCGAGGAAATGGCACGTGACCTTCAACTTCACCTGGATACGGAACATGAGATCCAATGACAGGGATTCGGGGAGGCTTTCGGAACGGCACTGGAGGGCGCGGCACGCAGTGTCGACGCCGATGCCCAGTTTCCTGGATATGAACTTCCACGAGGTGCCGGCCGCACTGAGCGCGGCCGGCGTTCGCAGTTGCGATCTATTTCGCGAGCCCTTTCAAAATAGCAACTCAAACGAGCGCTGTGTACAGCGTCTGTCGCGATATTTGATATTCAGCCGCCAGCGTCGCCTTCTTCTCTCCGGCGGCGACCCGCTTACGAATCTCCTCGACCTGCATCGACGTTAGAGATGGCTTGCGTCCTTTGTAAACTCCGGCCTTTTTCGCAAGTGCTATCCCCTCCCGCTGGCGCTCCCTAATCATCGATCTCTCGAACTCGGCCACAGCCCCAAGCAAGGACAGTAGTAGGTTCGCCATCGGCGAGTCTTCGCCGGTGAAGATCAGGTTCTCTTTGACGAACTGGACGTGGACACCCTTCCGGGTGAGATCCAGGACAATCTTTCGGAGGTCATCTACGCTTCTGGCAAGTCTGTCCATGCTGTGCACCAGCAGCAGGTCGCCCTCCCTCAGGTATTCAAGGGCGGCCTGCAACTGCGGCCTTGCCGTATCCTTTCCGGATGCCTTGTCGGTAAACACCTTGTCTAGCTTGACGCCGTCGAGTTGGCGCTCGGTGTTTTGATCAACGCTGCTTACCCGGATATACCCCACCCTCTTATCGTGCCGTTTCGCCACTGCCATCTTGACCTCCCAAGCGAAGTGTCTATATAGAGTCTAGACGTTTACTGGAATATGTCAAGAAAATAAGAAATCGACCCTAGATGGACGTAAATAGTGTCAAGCCGGAGTGTGAAATTGGAGTGTACCCAAGTTGGACATCAGCAGTAAGATCGATTGTGGTTGCATCTCCATTTTTCCTTTGACTCGCCCGGAACCGAGGGACAGCTCCCGATTCACGCCGTTGCGATTCGGCAAGAAGCCAGGACTCTCCGGGTGCAATTGGCGTTTGCAGGGGGTATCACTTTTCGACTGAAACTTTCGTGCCTCCCCGGTCCGCAACTGCTGGACTGGAGCTCCCCGCCCCCATGTCAACACCTAGCTTGCTACGGCTCTGCGGCGCAAAGACGCAATGATGTTGTCAAGTCTGCGTAGCAGGTCGTCGTAGGTGATGATGTCCATCATATTAACGTACTTACGCTTGATGACCTCCAGGTCGAACGCCTGATACTGATCGTGGGCTGTGCTACCGTCAGGCTTTCGGTCGCGGCCCAGAATAAGAAGTGCCTTAGGATTGGTGATCCTGATCGACATCCCCGGCGGCAACTTCTCGCCGTACTTCTCGTTAAGTTTCGCCTCTCCGACAACGCCCCATTTCGATAGATGGAACAGGTACTTCTCGGCCTGCATAACCGTGCCGGATAAGTCCTTGGTTGGCACGAAGTTGTCGCGGTACCGCGTCTTCGAAAGAAGAACGTCGTCGAAGGGGCGCTTGATTTCGATGACGTCGAGGTTGCCGTTGGCATCCACTAGCGCGATGTCAATGAAGCGATTGCTGGTGGTGCCGAGTTTCGAATAGTGATCCTCGATCTGGACGTTCTCCAACACAGCGACGTACTTGGGGAAGATCAGCAGGATAAAGGTGAGGATCATCTGCTGCCATTCCTTCTCGGTCCGGCCCTCCGATGAGCCTAGCCACAGGCTGATCGTGTCGCGGATGAGGACGAACTTATCGATCTCGGCCTGCAGGAGATTTTCGGGATGGAAGGTGGGTTTGGAAACCACAGACTTCCGCCGACTCAGATAGGTCTCATACTGTGCCCTGAGATCCCTCATTCCATCGAAATATTCCCCTATGATGTTCGATACTCTGGCATTGGCGTAGTGGTCAAGCTCGGTGGAGTTGGGAAACTTCTTAAGAAGTTGTTCGAACACGTCAAAAGGTATACTGCCAGACTGGCTGCCGCCGACAACTATGTCTTGGCCTAGCCCAATGACCTCGGCTAAACGGCGGAAAATCGAGATGTTGCGCTCGGCGACGAAAAGCTTGCGCTCCAGTTTGATGCCGCTATCTGCAAGCAATACATCGTTCGCTATGCTGAACACGCGACCCTTGATCCGATGGTAGTCTCCGTCCCGTTTTGCGAAGTGAAACTGGTACTCGAACTCAACGATATCCTGGTCTTCGCCGGGTTCTTCGACTAGGTCTCCGCGCTCCAGCGTGAACACGCGACTGATCGTAACCTCTCCGTGGGTCTTTAGATCCTTCCATATCCAATCGCTGCTCCCAAACTCAGTTGAATATTTCAGGATCAGCCCATCTCTATCTTCCTCAAAATCGATCATGCCTCCCCCTTGAGTTCAGCTATAGCCGAATGACTCTCGCCCAAAGGTGACTCGGTCATCAAGTTCTGCTTCTCCAATCCTTGATATAGAGAAGGTTCTTCGTGTCGAGTTGAAGAACCCGATGCTCTATGAGCAGCGCGGTGGTTTCGGGTCCATACTTGTCGATTTCGTCCAGTGCGATGAAAGACTGCTTTGCAGTTTCGAGGTACACAGGCAGCAGTCGCGAAACTGAATCGTTCTCGATATTCTTGAAGATTACGGTGTCGTGGACAAGGATTGGCAGCCGGGTTAGCAAGAAGATGGTGAGGTCGAACAGAACGAGTCCTGTATATGCAACTCCAGTTCCCGTGTCTTCCTCAACCTCAAAGCTATAGTTGCGTTCGCGCAACTGAAGGTAGGGACTCTTTCGCTCCGGACCGAACTGTTCTGTCATGATCCGACGCATGCCATCATTGATAGTTTTCTCAATGACAACCAGTATCGATTCTTTCTCGGTCTGAAGATGCTCCTTGAGGTGTTTCATCTCGGCACGGAGTTCCACCTCATGCTCGTAGCGACCGTTTTCCTCGCGGGCACTCATCATCTTCGTCGCAACCTCCGCAACTCGGTCCACGAGCGCGGTAGGTGCTTCCACAGTGTTCAGACTTCGCGCCATGCGCTCGTCAATGGATGCCAGCTCCTGATCGATTACAGCCAACTGGTCTTCGAGCTGGGTCTGTGATGCGTCAAGTTCTGAGCGTAGAATTCGAGCGACTCCCGTATGAAACTCGCCGACCCGTGCCAAACGATCCTGGTCGATGGCCGGAAAATAGCGCACCAACTCCTGAAAGTTTTCACTCCGAACTGAACGGCTGCCGCTAAGGTTGTTCTGAATCCTCTGAAGTCGACTAGCCAAAGTCAGTCGAAGTTCAAGAAGACGGTCCTTCTGCTCCTTCAGTTCCAGCAGTTCACGATTGACGACCTCGGAGACGTTTGCCGTGTATCGTGCCAGGTTCACTCGGATGTCTGAAAGTTCGCTCTCCAGCGTGGCGATGCTCTGCTGATTCTCTTCGTAGCCCTTTTTCTGAATTACAGGAATCACGCGGTGAGTCTTCGCGGTACCCCAAGCCTTCAACTCTTTCTCCGTGCTGTCGAGCTTGAGTGCGATGTCGCGGATGGTAGCGTATCGATCGAAGGTTTTAATGAGATTGTCGACGCATTCTTCGCCGCTTTTGCTTGGAACGATATGAAGGGGCTTGGAGGGATCAATGTTTTCCTTGCCCCAAACACGCGTAAATAGGCCGACCAACATGCGGAAGCTCAAGTCTGGCAGTTCCACTTCGTAGGTATGCCGCAAAAACGCAGTGTACGCCTCAAGCGTCATCGGAGGCCCAAGCTCAAATTCAGTTCCGCAAGAGTACACCGTATCCGGCTGGCTTGTGTCTCGGCAGAACCGGTAAACTTCGTCGGCGAACTGGAACGTGAAGAAGCACTCGTGGTGGCCGATTTCCTTCACGATGTCATCGTTGTGAAGGAGCAGATCTTTGCCGCCGAACGCGAAGTCGACCACCATCAGCATGGAGGACTTCCCAATGGAGTTGGTGGCATTCGCGTCACCCAGGATCACGTTCATACCGGAATGGAACGAAACCACCCCCATGCGGAACTTCTGCGAACGAATTTCAATCAGCATAGGTCATCACTCCGGTGGACAGGTCAACCGCGACTTGTCCGAGGATGTAAAGAACGTCAATGGCCAGCAGAAACTGGTCAATACTCTCGAATTCTTTGCCCACTTTGTCGTACAGTCTGACGAGACTGACCCCCGATGCTTTTTCTTTCAGGATGATGGGCGTCCGCCCTAGCGCGGACTCACGCAGCGTGATTACCTTGTTCGGCATGATCAATCGAACACCTCGCAGTTCTGCACGAAGAAGGCTGCGATCACTTCGGGCGCTTCGATCATGTCCGACTTGGTCACGTTCCGGAACCACGCCACGACGTTCTGATAGATATCTTGCTTCGGCAGGCCGAGGCTCTTTTGCTTCAGATAGAACGTCCTTACCTGGGAGTAGATCAGTTGCGACTTGGTCGGATACTCCTCTTCAAGGACACGGAACTCCTTCTTCACGTATGGATAGTAGTCCGTCACATTCCTCTTGATTTTACGGATGATGAGCTCCGGCATGGCCGTTTTGCACTTGGCGTCGACGGTCCGGGGATCGAGGGTCAGATCCTCCTCCGACGCTTCGTCGAAGCTGGCGGTCCCGAGGGCCACGACGACCTGATGGATACCGTCCTCAATAGGGTACTCGCACATCAGAGCGCGCTGTCGCGTGCGCTCGATCAGACCGCGCTTAACTTGGAAAAGCTCTTCGTACTCCGCGCGGGTGCGGGGCTTATCGAATCGCGTGTGACATCCAGTGCATAGCGGAATTTGGTTGTCTAGATCATTCCGGTCGGCACTCAGCAACTCGACATCTTTCAGCTCATCCTCCTCGACCTGCTTCGGATTGAGCGGATAGATATGTGCCAGTTCGTAGTAGCGATAAGTGCGCCCCTTTTTCTTGTAAAACAGCGCCGTTCCGCACAACGGGCAACAACCCTCAACCTGCGTAGTGAGCGCGATCTCCTCTGCGGGCGTGTACGAGCGTCGTTCGAGAGTCACTGAATAGCCTTGGGTTCAAACGGGAAATGAATGGACGTCAGAAATCATAACACCAGACTCCGCCCCTGTGGATTGGGAACCCAACAGCGGAGACTCAGCTTTCGTGGGAGAGGTAGACGGCGAATCGTATCGACCTCTAGCACAGATTGACGACGTCTACCCGACCCCCTAATTCTTCCCGGGCCAGTTCAACGACGCGCGAATGGTGAGTAAACAGGATCGGCTGGATCCGTGCTCCGATGTCCGCAAGTGCGGTAATTCCTCTCCGTGTTCGTTCATCATCAAAGCTGGCCAACAGGTCGTCGCCAATGAAGGGCATGGGCTCAGCCTTCTGGGCATATTCGTCCAGGTAGGCCAGCCGCAGAGCCAGGTAGAGCTGGAATTGGGTTCCCTCGCTCATCTCGGCATAGCCAAGGGTATGGTCTGTATCTCGCCTTCCGACCAGGCGGAAGGTGTCCGTTTCGTCAATCTCCTGCTCGACGCCGGCGAAGCTGTTGGCGGTCAGCATCGAGAACAGATGGCTGGCCTTCTTCAGCAGCGGTTGTTCCTGTTGGCTGCGGTGTTGCTCGATCGCGTGCTCCAACAGTATCTGGGCGAAGCGTTTCACGGCCCAATCATGCGTGTTCTGGAGTAACTCCGCCTCAGCATTCTTACGGAGCTGCACTGCAACTTCGGCACCAACGCCACTCTCAAGCCGGGTGAGATCCGCCTCGGCGTTTGTCAGGCTGGTATAGATCTCGTTTTCGCGCCGATTGTGTTGCGTCTCCTCAATCTTCAAAGCCTCGATCTCAGCGCCGGCGGCATTCTCGTCAAACGCTTCAAGGCCCTGGCGGAGTTCCGCTTCGGTTTGCCCGCGGCTTAAAGGCTTCAGCGTTTGACGCCGCTCCTTCAGCCTCTCCAGGACTTTTTCCCGCTCCTCCAATTCAAGGACTTGTTGGATGCGGCTTGGTGAAGGAGGCATGTTCTCGCATAGGGCCTCTAGTGCTTCAACGGTTTCCCCGGCAGTTGTCTCGGCCAGAAGAACCTGTTGTCCTAGTTCCTTAAGGCGTTTCCCAGCCATTTTCGCTTGCGTTTCGACCTGCTGTGCTCGATTGAGACGTTGAGCAACAGCTTTGATTGCAGCCTCCGGCCCCAGGCCAAGATCAGGTTCGTTTAATTGGGCCAACAGCGTGGCCGTGCGCGTCTGAAAGCCGAGCATATCCCTTTCCATCCCGTGCACGCGCGCAATGCGGTCTTTGTGTTGGTTCAGCGCTGCGGGAACCTTGCCCCAAATTTCCAGCGCCTTCTCAGCGCCCTCAACTGACGTATCTGGAGGCAGGTGCATCGCAGGAAGAACTTCGTTCCACTCCGCTCTCCATTCCCCCTCTGTCGCCAGAAGCTTTTCCTTTTCAGTTCCCAGAGCGGTGATTCGGCCTTCCGCGTCAGCGAGCCGTGTAATAAGGTTGCTTGCTTTGCTCCAGGCTTCTGCTCGCAGACCCAGTTCCCGGTCGACTGCCGCATGCAGAACGCCGACGGGCAGTTCATCGCATTCGATAATTCCGAGCAACCTGGCGATCTGATTCAACGCCGGTCGAATTGCGGCGATGTCATTCCTGAGTTTGGTAAGCTGCTGCAGTTCGTCAAGATTGTTGGTGCGGCGTTCGATCAAAGCATCGACCATGCCGGCCCACACAGACATCCGAGTAGGAGTGGTTGCCTCGAAACCAAATGGCCGCCAGAGTTCCTGCCAATGATTTTCCTGGACCTCTATTGCGCGGCTTTTCTCATTGAGTAGGCTTGTCAATTTCTCCAGTTTCAGTTGCGCTTCTCTGAGGGCTTTCAGGGCGGTGCCATAACTTGCCAGCCGATCAGCGTTCTGAACAGCATCATCAGAGAGCCGGTCAGCGGTCCCCATGCCCGCTTCAAGCCCTATGACGTGTGTAGCTGTCTCTGCGATGGAAAGACAGGCCGACTCCTGCAGGAGTACGGACTTGAGCGGCTTCCAGTGATCGTTTCGGTCTGCACGCACCGCGGCGATCATCTCCGGTGCTGAGGCCAGCTTCCCACCGGCCAATTCATCAACCTGAGCCTGAAGAACGGGCAAGTTCTGAGTTGCCTCATCAAGGTTCCCTTGCAAGATGGCGCGCTCACCCTCAAGGGTCTCCTTAGCCACTCTGTACCCGTCAATGACGTCTTTAGCCGGCAGTGACATAAGTGCCAGCGCGTCGAGGTCCACTACAGGCGGAGAGAGTTGCGCGGCCTTCTCCTTGATTTGTGCGGATTCCCGCGTGGTCGAACGATCAAGCCGGTCGATTTCCTTCAGCAGGTTCAGTGTCGGAAGGAGTCTTGCGAGCTGCTCCTGGAATGGCTTTGGGTCGCTGACGGTGACACTCCCCGATTCCTGCTTTTTGAGAGTGCTGAGAGCTTTCGTTTCTTGCCCGACTGCATTCTCATTAGCTTTGAGGCTCAGCGCAATGGCCTTGCCGGCCGCAATCTGGCTCTTTACGCGGGTCACCAATAGCTCATTTGGGCGAATCAACGCTAGATCGGTGTCAGCCGAAAGCCCCAGACCAATCGCATAGTTTTCGAGGTCTGCTTTGAAAGCGTTCGCCTCCGCCTGGATGCGAGGGAGATCCCTCTTCTTGTCAGCATAGCTGCCCAGTTCACCAACCAGTTCCTGAATGGCTGGGCCGAGCGCAATGAGGGGACTCTCTACAACAAAACTTTCAAACGTTGTCTTCGCGGTGGCCTCGTCGCGACGGAAGCGGGCGAGTTCACGCAGTTGCTCTTCACTTTCATCCAGAGCCAAGCGCAATTGCCGCACGCGGCTTCCATCCATCGCCGGCAGATCTTCCCACGCCCGCAGCAATTCTTCGTCCGCGGTAATGAGATTCAGGATGGGGCCAATATCCTTGAGCCTGACCAGGTTTTCCCTCCGCAGGATGGCGTCTCTGCGGTTGTTCCGGGTCTTCTCCAAATCCGCTTTGAGGAGTGCTATTGCTTCCCGCCGGGCCCTCAAATCCCGTGCGGCCAGTTCGAGATGGCGTACTTGAGTCGCCGCCGCATCAAATCGTTCTTTTGCTTGGTAGAAGGTCCGTCCCTGGGCTTTTACCGGAGTGAATATGCTGGCGGCGTCTGTCTCTAGTTTTTTTTGAACCTCAATAAGACCCCTGAGGCCAGAAGACGCGGCAAAAAGGCTGATGCCTGCTTCGCCTCCAGTCGCCAGCATCTGCAAGGCGCCAGCGGTTAAACTCTCTTTGCTGAGTCCCCATGCATTTAGAAAGACTGCGCGATCCACCAGACCCAGAAAAGGAGTAAGTGCGCTGTCAGGGAGAACTCCTCCAACAGAATCCAAGAGCGTTTTGCTGGTACCCTTCCGACGCTTGAACGACAGGACACTACCGTTATTGTTCTGAATCGTCGCGCCCAGGAGCAACGTTGGCTTGGGATGGAGAAAACTGAACGTGGTGCGAGCAGGGATTTCGAAAAACAAGTCAGTGATCGCATTCAAAGCGCTGGTCTTCCCGACCTCATTAGCACCGTAGACCACGTGCAGGCTGGCATGGGGGCGGAAATTTAGAGATTTTCCGGTGAAGTGGCCATATCTTTCAAGTTCTAGCCGAAGGATTCTCATGCGTTCCTCTCTTCCGTGGAAAGCCCTGATGAGATCAACAGTTCGTAAGCTTCGGCGACGAGGCCGGAAATGCTTTCATCGGAGAATGCACCACCCGGCAAGTCCATGGCGGGCAACTTCCCCTTGATCGACGCAATGGCAGCGCGAGCCTCGGTGAGTACTTCGGGGGACTCGCGCAAAGAATCCAGCATAGTCTTCAGGTCGATCGCCGCAAGCGGGGAGTCCTGTCCAGCAGAAATAGTCACCGGCTCTGAAGTCTGAACTTTCACCGATTCCAACCAGATTGCGTCCGAGCAATGACTCGCAGCGGCCAGTACTTCGTCCACAACTCTTCCCGGTTCGCCATGCAGTATTCGATGGAGCGGCGTTGAACCCCAGAGAACCATTCGGAACACGATGGGTGTGCCGGCGGCCAGATTCACTTCCTTTTGAATCTCCCCACGGATCGCTTCGAATACTTCGGTCTCTGACGTGGCCTCGCTCAAATCCGCAGAAATAAGGGCCCATTGAATTTTCGCCAGATGCAGGCGGGTGAAGCTGGAGACCTGGCCGTCTTCAACCTCTACGATCACAGCCCCTTTCGGGCCGCACTCGCGGATACTGCGACCCTGGAGATTGCCTGGAAAGATGATCGGAGGGTCGGAACTGAGCACTTCATATTCATGACAATGGCCGAGCGCCCAGTACTGATATCCGCTTTGCAAGAGGTTCTGCACCGAACACGGGGCGTAGTTGGCATGAGGAGGGCGCCCGTCGCACGATGTATGCAATACGCCAATGTTGAACATTCCAGGTTCGGGAACGGGATACGTAAGCGCCAGGTTTTCCGGAACTGCTCGATTGGCGAAGCTCTGACCGTGCAGTGCAACCCTCAGCTCTGGTATCAGAAAAGTCTCCGGCCGTCTCGAAGAGAAGACTTTCACGGAATCTGGTAACGTCACAGCACTCGTGATCACGCTCTCGGCGTCATGGTTACCACGCACCTGATAAACGGGAATCCCTGCTCTCGCTAGCCTGGCCATTTGCCGGTTAAAGAAATGCCCGATGGTGGTGTCCTTCCAGTCGCCATCGTAGATGTCCCCTGCAATGACAACAAATTTCACTCGCAGGCTCATTGCCTGTTCGACCAGTTCTTCGAAGGCCTCGCGGCTGGCAGCCGCGACACGCCGAGCAAGTTCTTCATCGCTCGATGACAACCCTAAGAAGGGGCTGCCAAGGTGCAAATCTGCGGCATGAATAAAAGTAAAGTCCATACGTCCTCAGGGTGGTACCCCACCATGCTACGCCCGTAACTTCAGAGATGTACCATTGCATGGCTTAACGACGATAAATGTACTGATATCCGTTGCGTATCGCCGACACCTCTCCTCGCTCGTTTAGCGCCAGGGCACAGCGAGTGCAGAGCCTGTCGATGTTGGCAGCGTACTTGCCCGCCCATCGGACAGGGGCGACCTCAGCGTGGACTGTACAGGTGAGTTGGGAACACTCAGTGCACAACACCCAGTCGGCCTCAGCGCACGGCGGCAATTGGGCATCGTGGCAGTCTGGCAGGGGAAAGTCCATGTTGCCCTATGGCAGCAACTTTCCGTTGATGACGTTTGTCGTGGTCACCTGGCCGTTCCGCTCAAAGACAGTGACGTTCTGATTGGCGGGTTGGCCGTTGTGAGTGTTGAAGATTGTGTTTGTCGTAACGCTCGTTCCATCCGCCGTACGACTGTGGTTGATTTCGCCGACGAGTTTGCCGCTGTTGTCGAGGCTTTTCATGCTGCCCCCTTCTGGATCTGTATCGGTTGTGGTTGACTTTCGCGCTCATTTTCCAATGGCTCTGAGTAACGCAGCGGCGATTGCCGTAGCGTCACGGTTCTGAATAGGGATGTCGAGCTCAATGATTTCCCCGCCGAGGTCGATGCTCCAGTTGTCCCGCTCGCCATCGCTCAACACTGCGGCGGTGTGATTGGGCAGCGTTAACTTGACGAGGAGCCCCGTCTTGTCGGCGTTGTCCTTGACCTTTGCCTTGACGCCGGATGCGTTGAGGAGGTCAGCAATCTCCGGGAAGACCGCTGCGTATTCCAGATAACTTTCATACGCCCAAAGTCCGCACATGCCATCCCCCTTTCATTAATTGAAGTTTGAACACCGAGCTCTTCATCGGCATCTCCTTTAGGCCGCGCGCTCCTCCCATTGTTGGGCAAGTCCCTGCTGCCGCGCTTCACGAACGAACCTGACCACCGACGTCCGTGAAATCCCATGCCGCTTGGCCGTCGCAGTCAGGCTCATGCCACCAAGTCGTTCGGCCACGATGACATCATGGTCGATGTCCGTGCGCGGCTGGCGTCCGATCGGCAGGCCGTCCATCTTGCGTCGGCGCATTGCGCCATTGATACGCTCGCGATTTAGGCTCTTTTGTAATTCCTCAACATAGCCGAGCGTCGCTACAAAGACTCGCCCATTTGGCGTCGCCGTATCGATTGCTTCCTTTGCGGAGATCAACTCGATGCCCAGCCCGTCAAGCGCCCGCACCAACTCCCAGAGGTTCTTGGTGCTCATGGCCAGGGTATGAAAGCCGACAACCAGGACGATCGAAAACACTCCCCGCCGTGCGTCCTGTAGGAGGGCTTCAATTCCTGCACGCTTGGTCTTGCTGCTGCATGATGCAAGATCGCTGTAGGCCGCTGCGACCTCAAAGCCACGCTGTGCTGCGATCTCGCGAAGCACGACGAACTGCGATTCCAGGTTTTCATCTGACCTGGAGATGCGCCCGTAAAGGACTGCCTTCTTCATTCGAGAATCTCCTTCACGCTGCTCAACAGAATTTTGGACGGGTCGACTGATGGCCGCAGACGCCGAATCTCAGATATCGCACTGCGACTCTCTCGCGGGACAGCTATAGCATTGATAATGTGAGTCGGTTGAAAGAGGGGTGTCATCCGGCAGGTGCATCAGCCGCAATAATTCCTTCACCACATTTTTCTGTCTGAGAATGCACCGGTCAGCGTACAGCTTGAACTGTTTCGTCTTCGTGTTGTAGTTGACACGCCCACGCGCGTGCTCCTCGTAATCTGAGTCCCGTGGCACCTCTCCGCGCTTCTCCATCTCCTCCCAGTAGGTCACGTGGTCGCCCTCATGAATCCTGAAGTCGCCGTACTTTCCAGCGGCGGAGAGGGGTGTGGTGTCAATGATGATGCGTGTGCCGATAAGCCAGAAAATGCCAACCTGAGGTTCAAGTTGGCTAGTAGGTGGATGGCCGCATTCTTTCATCCCAGAATCTCCTTCATGCTGCTCACGAGTATTATGGACGGGTCAATTGATGGCCGCAGCATCTTGATTTTCGCGATGGCGGAAGCGAAGTTCTGATACCCAGTGCAGTGCAGGTAGGCAGCGGTTAATGGAGGAGACCTGCTGAAACCAAGGGCACAATGAACCAGCACGTTTCCAGTAAAGACACTCTTTGTGATGGCGCCCATCACTGCGTTGAACCGTTGCACGGGAATAGGTTCGCCGTCCTCGACCGGCAAATGCACGTAACAGACATCTGCCGCCTTGTTCCCGACGGATTGTTCGCAGAGCGTGATTACGGTCGAGATCCGGTTTGGATTCTCTCGCGCAATTCGTTCGGCATCTTGGAGGCTCCCGAGGAACAGGTTCTCCAGTATCATCGTCATCATTGAGCACCCTCCTCACTTTTCCTGTCGTTGTTGAAGTCTCGATCAGACTCTTCGTCAAGCAGAGCTAGAATCGCAGGTCTCTTCTTACGCTTGATGATGAGAACGCGCCCCGTTTGATGGTCGACTTCGACGTAATCGAGCGCCGAAACTCGCGTTTGGGAGAAAAGTCGCTTGTATTCGGGGAAACGCCGCCACGCTTGGAGCCTTGCTACTACCTCGCATTCTGCACGAAGAATGAGCGAGACGCCGAGATCGCCGGAGTACCGGACGAAGTCGACTACGTAGATGTCAGTGGAAGGAGGAAGGTCTGTAGACACTATAGAGTATACCGGCGAGGTGAGTTTTTCGGCTACTTTTCTGCAATTGTTCTGCTTGTGTCTTGGTTCGGCATTTGGGGATCTTTCTCAGCGCACACTCTTGCCCTCCTGGAATTTGGACCGCTTCCCGAGGTTCAGCATCGTCTCGACCTGCCCCGCGGCACACATCACTTGGTAGACATCGAGGTCAGCGATTGTTGTGTTCGCTTTCACAAAGTTCGTCAGATAGGTCTCCGAAGCGGAGGTCACCCCGTTACGCGCACAGACGAGAAAGGCCACCGACTCCGCTTCAAGTTCAATCTGCTGATGGGTCATGCCTGGTCTATCCGGGATATGAAGATTGGAGTCCAACCCCAGATGCCCGAGAAAGAGGTGCCCGAGTTCGTGGGCGATCGTCACGAACTGGACCGCGGGCTTGTGGTTTCTATTGATGAACATCTGGTAGGCAGATGGATCCTTTGGCTTGTCTGGGCGGGAGAGCCGGCGGATGGAACCCGCTTTCTCATCTCCCTCATCAATCAGGTCCGAAAAGACTTTCTTGCCCGACATCAGAGAGCAAAATGTGTTCACCCGTTCGCGAGTAATCGGGCCTTCCGCATAGAAGCTTCTTACGTCCCTGGGAAGTTCCCGGCCCACTGTATCCAACTCGTCATAGACAAGAGCAACCGGGCCGAAAGGCCAGAGAGTGAGCAGCGGGCGTGCCTTAGGCTTGGGAGTGCGGCCAAAACGCACCGCCCAGTCATGAGCCGAGGCTGCGAACTTCAAGCCGGGCTTCTGAACCTGAAGGAGCATCGCGTTGAATGGGGCAAAGTTTGGGAGGCTAACGACGAAGTCGAGAAGAGCCTTGTAGTCCTTGCTCTGCGTGTAAAGGCGGGAATCAACGAACAACTGGTCCAGCAAGGCGCGCGCCGATTCGACGTCGGAACCATCGCCAGCGGCGCCTACATCTCTTGGAGATTTCTCGCTCTTAAGGAAGTCAAACAGGGGAGTCAACTGCGGTACCTCACCATCGGGGCAGACTGAATCATGCCAGACGTGGTCAGCTTTATCACCAGAACCATTGTGGACCAGAGAAACTCTGAGTCTTTGGCGTCGAATTGATAGCGGTCATTCATGACAGTGGGGATCGGCTCCGATAGCACTACACATAGGTGGCATTACAACACTAACCTCGCTTTGCTCCGTCCCTGCTAGGAAGCTCGCGCAGATGCGTGATCTCAACTTCCTTAATCTGGACATTGCTATTCCCGAGATCGCTAGTCACCCGGCTGAAATACCGCGAGGCTTCTCGGACTCCGAGCATCTTATTAAAAGGAGCATCTGATTCCGGAAGGCCAGATGCGTCTTCTCTCGCGGACGACATCAGCTCCCTCCGGAGCTTCTCGTTTTCGAGTCGCATCTTTTCATTCGCAAGCTTGATGCCATCGCCAACATCGCTCTGCCTGCTCAACTCGTTCCTTTTTATCTCGTTGTCGAGAAAAATGCCCTCGTTTTTAAGTTCGAGATTATCGTTAGTGAGTATTAGATTCTCTCTGTTTATCGGAAAGTTGTAGATCTTTTCGAATGCTTGGCTCAGGACCCATATTGCCGTTGCAGAAACCGGCGTCGCGAGTAAGACGACGGTCAAGAGAATCGGCGATTGCACGCGCAGGCTTTGAACATCTAGCTGATCTGCTGGCAGGATGCGTGTGACGTGACGATTTGAGGACCTGTTGGAGAATCTATAACCCTCATACTTCGGGTCAACAATAAGTCGTGAAAACTCATAAAGGACATTGACGTTATAAAGAAAGTAGGCGACATCACTGAGAGCAGGGTAATCGCCTTCCTCTCCGCGAAGTGCAATCTGGAAGAATCCGTCGTTGTTGGCGCTGGTGTCGTGCACTTGCATTGCTTCTCTCCATCTCGGTTAGGGTACTTCAAATTGAACTCAACAGTCGTAAGGCCCTGGGAACTGTAGTCGTTTGTGAAAGGCTAGTCTGGCTTTGGAGGATGACAGCAGCGCGGGTCGGCGGGGGCGGGCCCAAATCGGTTCTGGCTTCAATCAATTAGACCTCGCCAAAATGAACCCATTCATCTTCTGGCAAGGCGCGAAGGAATGCCCCCAATTCTTCGAGTTGGTTCTGGTCGGCGGCCCACTGGATGTGCTCTTTGAAACGCAACTGCTTCTCTAGGGGCATTGTGCAATGCCAAGCCGCCAATATTAGCGGAGCGGATGGCTTACATCCTCCGCTCAGCTTCTGCTGCGTATTGTGCAGCATACCGTAAAGCTTGGACCAGACTGGCGGCAGGGGTACTAGGCGATGATTCGTCTTACAGAAAGCCCACAGTGAATCAAAAGTCTCCGGGTGCATTTGCATTTGGATTTCCTCCTCTGGTTGCCAGTCTCGAATCAGTTACCGAGTCTTGGTCTTTCCGGCGTATATGCAATAGTCATCTTCTTAAAGGTGCTATTTTCCTCGATCGTCGTGTTTTGTGGCCTTGCGGAGTGCGTGAGGTCGCTCGGGACATCGCAGTCCGCAACCAGTCATTTTGTGTCGACGACACTCAGTACGTCATGTCGTTCCCAACGCTTTCATCGCCGCCGTCATAGGATCGGAGAAGAATACAGGATCAACCCTTTCCACGATCTCGCCTGAAACTTCGAGGAAGTTGCGCTTATTTGCCAGCGGAATTAGTGCCTTACGCGCACCATTATCCATTGCAACCTGCAACGGCTCGGCGAGGGAGCGCATCGGCTTGATGTTTCCCTGGATGCTTAGGTCACCGAGTATGACGAGGCCCGCCTGGACAGGCAGTCTCTTTAATGCCGAATAGATTGCGACGACCAGTGCAATACCGGCTTCACAAGGGACGTGATTGCTGAGTAGATCGATGGCTTCCACGTGGAAATCTGTTGTGTCGATCTGCTGGCCAATACCTATCTTGACCTTCTGTCCCATCAAATATGCAAAAGCCCGGTTGATTGACTCCCGCATTAGCCCTTCGACTCCACCGGCGATTTTCAGCTTCCCTGTACCAGGCGAGCAACCAACTTCCAAACGGTAGAGGCCGACCTTAGCATGATCGTCAACCGAAGACGTGTATACCGACCCTGGGGCCAATGGGTCAAGCGAGATCATGTCACGCCCACCCTGCTCCGGGACGCCTATGAACTTCTCCTCACGCGTCTCGTTGTCAATCAGCGAAAACGACGTTTGATGAAACTCAAACGAGCCCATTTTCTTGAGTTGTTCCTTCACTCGGCGTCGGCCTTCAAGAGACAATTCGACCAGCTCGGATAGTTCTTCCTTGGAAACCTCTCCATTCGGGTAAATCATCTTGACCAAACCAGAAACTGTCTTTCGCACCGCCTTTACGTCACGTGATTTTAAGTGCGATCCCAAAGAAAAGTTCCGGTCGATGATTTCGGTAAAGGTATGCTTTCTCAATTCTCGTAAGGCTTCCGCCAGATAATCCACAACAAAGCCGTAATGGTCAGTAAAGAAATCCACTTTCATCTTCGGCATCTCCCAGCCAGGGATGTAGAAGTGGATTCGGTCGAGGAACGCCATGTCTTTGCGGATCACTTCGGGCATTGGCATAAACAGGTGCGATGACCGCACCATCACTTCAACTGGCTGATTCGTGTTCCCGAACATGGCGATCGAAGCCATACCTGAGAGTGAATCCTTTCCACGGGCGAATGTTCCTGATTCGCAGTAGGTTTTGAGCGTTGTAACAACTTCTTTGGGCATCTTTTGGAGGTCGGCTACTTCATCGAATCCTATGGCGTCCCAGATCCCAACCAATCCAATTTTGCCACTGGCCATATTGAAAAACAGATTGGCCACGGTTGTGGGCCCGGTGAGCAGGATGGAATACGGTGACAATTCCTGATACCCGTAGCTTTTCCCAGTCTCGCGTGGGCCAAGTTCCACCAAGTTATAATTGGCCTCGGCCAGTGGTATCAGCCGTACCAGATAATGTAGTTTCTGGCGGCGGTTGAAGTATGACGGTTCGAGGCCAATGGTCCGCAGCAGCAGGTCGATCCATTCTTCGGCGGTGAATTGCTTACGGCATGCTCGATACTCTTCAAGGTCAAATGTCGCGACCTGAATGGGCTTCAAGCTGTCGATCCAGAATGGGCTGCGCTTGCCCTTCTGCTCTTCATCGAAATGATGTCGAATATCGAGTTGCGCCCAAATTCCACCCATTAGCAGGCGGTCGTATTCTCGCAGGAAGCGTTCAGGGATGTGGACGTTTTTATGGCCGAAGTTCTTTAGTTCTGCCCAGTATTTGTCGTCCTCAGAAACGTAACGCACCTGAACCTTATCGATAAAGGTATGCTTTCCCTTTTCCTTGACTATTGATTGCGCCTTGTTGGCTTCATCAGGACGCACGAAGTTGGAGGAAAGCGTGTTGTTGACCACCTTCAGGCCGGCGTCAATGGCAATGGGATCATCCGTGGCGCAGTACTTTCCCAGCAGGTACTCAAGGACGAAGACAGGAACATTGGCTCCAACCTTTACTTTGCGAACCAAGTCCTTACGAACCACTTTTCCCGCAAACACGGAAGCTGCTTTTCGATCTAGTTCAGGCATCGATTATCCTCACATCGAGATGACAACATCGACCATCAGTGGAACTGTCAGTTCGACTCCCGTGGTGGCGTCGAGCAGGTAAACTCCCACCGTTTTCTGAGAAATCTCCTCCGACAGCATCACGGTGACTGTATTCGGTTCAACTTGCTTGCTGTCTTTTGCAGCAATCTTTAGCGTCACTTCGCCGGTCGCGTCCTCGAATCCGTACGAAGCGCTCACGGGACGTGAAATGCACTTTTTGTTTGCCCGCAGTTCGATGCGTACCTTGGGTGGCTCAAAGCCGAACAGGCTTGACTCGCCCTGGTTTCCGGCGATTTGCACCGAAAAGAACCTTGTGGTAAGCTTTGCCGTCCCGGGAGTTAACGTCCATTGAATGCAGGCTACCGGGGCCGAGGATTTCACCGCCGAGTGCATCACTACTACCGGAATGATCAGCTCTTGTAGAGACAGTCCGCCATGAAAATAGGCTCGGCCGCCACCCTTCGACTTGAATACTGCAAACGTCCACGGAGTCGCAATGTCCAGTTCGCTATCCACCCCCAGCGATGCGAGCGAGGTTCGAAGGTACGAAGGTTCAGCGTTTCCCCCAGAGCCAATCCACACCCTGCGATGCAAGTCTTCAACCTTGCCCCCGGGAGACTCGATCTTCATATCTTCTCCGATCTCCTCACCGAACAGATGGCCGTGGTCAGCAACCAAGACGATGGTGCCGATGCCGTGATCAGCCAAGACCCGCACGCCGCGTCGCAATTGAGTCAACACGCCATCGATCTGAAGCCGAGCTTGGGCCATGTTGTCTGCTTCGCCCAATTCATCGATTTCCTGCGATGTGATTAGGATCAACTTGGAGTTCTGAATACCGTCCTTGACCTTCTTCGTGGGCTTCGGGAGTAGGTCATCCAGTTTTGCATCAAAGACTGGCACGCTCGCATGTTCTTTTAGAAAGGCCACGCGATCTTTGCGATCCTTAATGGCCTCGCCGGCGATTTCCAACGCCAGTTTGCCACCTCCGACGGTCACAACCTTTGCGGACTCGCTAGCCTTCGGCAGCAGCGCCGCCATTCCAATTTCAGTGATCGTGGGTATCGTGCCTATGGCCGGTTGAATCTCCAATTTGAAATCATCTTGAAGCAATCGGCACAATTCACGAGCCATCTCGAATCGAAGGGCATCCACCCACACGTAGGCAACCTTACCTTCACCCAGGATCGGTTTCACCTGTTTTTCAAAAACATCACGCTGCCTGAGCAACCCTTTAATGGGATGCTTAGCCTTGTTGAACTCAGTGATGAAGACTTTGGCTAACGCTGATCCAATTTCGTTGTAGCGTTGTTCCGCTTTTGTAATGAGCTTTTCCAATCCGCGGTGCTCATTACCAGCGGCGAATTCGAAATTGTACTTCCGGCTTTCCATGTGACGGTGATGTGTGTCGAGCAAGCACCACGGATCGTCGTCATCCGTGTACGCTTTTACCAGGCCGGGAACGGTGCCCGGAGCTGTCTTGAGCGCCTTGCCTACTCTGTCGGCTTCAATCAAGACTTCGGCGGCGGCACAGATTAGCGACCAACGAGCCTGGACTGCTGGAATTACGTCGGCCCAGAATCGAGATCTCCGATACTCGGCAAGTTGCAGCAGGGCCGGGGTCGCTGACTTAAGCAATTCGCTTTCCACGTGGGCGAGCAGGGTCTGCTCGATGCACAGAAACGTCTCGTTCTCGCCGATCCGTTCTACTGGCAGTTCAAGATGGCCGAGAGCAAGCTCCTTTTCGACCTTATTGGCCACGGTCACGTAGCTGTCCCGAACGTCTCGGCTGTTTCGCCATGTGCGAGCCAGTCGTACACAGGCATCGATGCCTCCCGCGCTCGTGGCAACAGCAACCGAGGAGAGCGAGGACGGCACTTTGTCTTTGAGGGAGGCGAATAAATCCGTCAGCAAGACATGCCGCCCCAATCTGATCCGCCAATTCGATAAGGCTTCGGCGGCAGGAAGTTCAAGGTCAAAGCTGACTTGCAGCAGGTGCCGCAGTTCTTTCTCTGCATCCTTTTTGCCGACTTCTTCGTCATAACGCTCGCCATGCAGGAAAGCCAAAGCAACTTCTTGCGGGTTGGCTGAGCCAAAGATGAGCTTCAACACGCCGGTTGAAATATCAAGCCCCTGCTCGGCCAAGGAGTTCAAATCAGCCAGCGATAGTTTGCCGGCATCAACCTGCCGTTCAATCTCTGCTACTTGATCCTCGGCCAAAATCGGCTTCAGCGCATTACGAGCTACGACCGACAGCCGGGTATTGCAGGTCGGCGGCTGCCGCCGAGGCTCCATAATGACGCCTGCGCAATCAAGTTCGATTAGGGCACTGTGGGTTTCCGTTCGCTCTATCGGCACATAAACGACCAGGCGCGGCGGCTGTCCATCGTTGAGCAGATGGTCGATCTCGTGTCGCAGTTTGAGGAAGCTGCCGTCGTACAGGACGACTGCGGTCTCCGGCAGGGAGAGTTCCGCGGCTGCTGAAGCGTAAGCTTTCTCTGGGTCATACCAGACGACCAGTCCCTTTTCATCGACCTGCTTGGCGATCAGTTGAACAAGAGATTCGGTGACGATGCCCATCACTTCACCAATCCTTTCTCGCGAAGCTGCCTGCCAATGGAAGACCACTCGTATTTTCCTTCGAGAAGTTCTTCCCAGCAGTTCTTGACCTCTTTCCACGGAACAAGTTCGTGGAGGGGAGCGATATTTAGGGCAACACCATCGTTAAGATCTGGTTCAAGATTGATGTTTGCCGCTCGACGCAACTTTTCCTCAAAGTCCTTCAGTTCGCTGAGGAAGTCTTCTTGTCCCTCAATATCCTTCGCGACTTGCTTGGGTTTCTTTCCAGTTTCTCCAACAGCAGCTAACTGGCTGCGAAGGGATTCGAGTTTACTAGTTTCCAACCGAATCTTCGGCTCGACATAGTTCATCAGCGCCTTAAAGAGTAAGTCCTTGTCGAGTCTGTGGTAATAAAGCCACAAGGCATAGTTCCGCTTTGAAGACTGAAGAAGCCAGTAGATAGGGGCCTTGCGGCGGCTCTTGGAGTAGCGGATGATGTGGTCATCCCAGAAACCGCCCTTCCCGGGTTTGCGGAAGTAGTCTCGCAGTTCCTTTACGCCGAGAATCTTGCAAGCTTCTCTTTCGATGGCGTCAGTATGATCCTTCCAGATAACTTCGAGCACATCTCTAACCCGTCGCACGATGTCCTCTCGATGGCCTAAGTCGTCAACGAAAATGCCATCATTTTCGATCCGAAGCGGGTATGCATTCCCCGAACTCGTTCCGTGCTGCAGATCTCGAATGACCAGTATCCCAACAGGACGTTCAGGCGTGGGCAAGAAAGGATCAGCCAGGGGTTGCAATTTTGATGTGCCTGCCGCGTAGCGCAGATCCCATCTACCCACGACGGCCCCTAAGCAATAAGAGAAAACGGCCCTCGTGGCTTCGCCCAAGTTAACTTCATCAGGTTGGGCACCAAAAAACGCTCTCCAGCGGCCAGTGGTCGGAGGTACTCGGGATTCGAATTCCAAATTCATCTCTTGCTGATCGAGAGCGGTGAGTTGGAGTGAAGCTATCACAATATCGTCGATAAGTGATTGGAGTCGCCTGACCTCCAAAATAGCATCAACTTCTCGCCTGTGTAACCCATGAGCGTAATCCGACAATGACAAGCTTTTGGAGAGTATTGGAGAAACAAAATCTCGCGATGTTTCGTCGTAACGAAACAAAGTGCGGACGGTCTGTACAGCATTGCTGGCATGATCAGCAATCGCTTCTTGATCGCGCGTAGAAAGCTCGGGAAACACGAGCGACCCAACAACGCTCACCTCGTAGTGAACAGGGCGAAACCCAGCTTCCCCCTGCAATGAGCCTGTTAGCAAACTCAGCGCATACTCTGCTGGACGACTTGCAAGATATCCGAGAAGACACGCCGGGGCAATCTCGAATGGGAACACCACGGAGCCAGAATGACCAAACGCAGCTCCTGATGGCTGAGCCCGTGGATTGAAACCAAGCACCGATTTTGAAGGGTAAGTGACACCAGGCTTGCCGAAATAGGCAATCCCCTGAACACGTGCCCGTCCCGTGTTCCGCAACTCTTCGCCATCATCACCAAAATTGAGAAGCCATGTTGGATCGTCCCAAAATGGACTGTATTCGCTACTTTTTGTATAGTTAATCCACTGCTTCCCAATGACTTCCCACCAGGCCCGAGCGAACCGAAATTCATCCGCTGTAGCAATCCCTTGCTTTGACGTTCCTCCGTTACCTTCTAACGATGGCAGCGATGCAAGTCGATCTCGAAATGTGCGTGAAATCCAGTACGAGACTGGTGCCCCTTTAAGACGAAGGAACTCATTAGGAACGGCGATGAATGTATCTCGATCTATCGATCCCTCCCCGATTTTACTGATCCGATCCAACAAGGTGTGGTCTTTGTCTTTGCCCTTCATCAGACGTATGAATGGCGAGGGTGTGTTATTCGCCTCCGCTGTGACGAGAGCGCACACGATCACCGTCGCTTCATCGAGGACATCACCTCCAAGATGAGCGAGAACCGTGACAGACCTTTCTTGTCCCAAAAGCATTCTTTGACGCCAAGTCGAGAACGACGGTTGGAATAGGGGCGTGGCCGTGATCAGCGCCCCAATAAGCCCATGACGGCACATTCTCATTGATGCCTCGGCGACAAAGGCGCAACCCAAGTCACGCCCTGATAGCGACAGAATTTCGTCTAGCAAGCCGTCGCATCCCAGTGAGACATCTCCAAATGGTGGATTCATTAGCACCACATCGAACCGCTTTTGGCAGAGGTCGACAAAGGCAAAGCCCCGCTCTGCATCGCCAGCAAATAGCCGCCGCTGTAATCTCTGGCCGTTCTGTGCTCCCTCGGCATAGCTGCGTAACGCCTCAATTACTTCAGATTCGGCCTTTTCAAAGAATTGATCGTCGGTAATGTCAGAAAGGTCGAAAAGGGAAGGCTGCCCCGGCCTGCCGGAGAGAAGGTCCATTGCCGTTTGCGTAAACAATAGTGGCTGGCCTTTGCGATCCGTAGCTTGAGTCGTCTCTCGCACCCATTGCTTCTTGGCTGCGACTACTGCATCCCGAATCTCGACTTCAATCTTTAACAGCGAACCCGCTTCCCCTGCCATCTTCATCTTGTCGAAGACAACCTCAACGACCTGGCCAAGGAGCTTTGGTTCAAGCTGACTGACGAACTCCTTAAGCATCGACTCTTCTCCCGGCATCGGCTCGGCGCAAACGAAGTTCGAACTGGTGATCGTGGGTCGGTCCTTCTTCAGGCCCATCTCTTGGTAGGCGCGCTGACAGCGGAGCCACAAGGCAAGGGCCGCGATCTGACTGGCGCGCAGGTCAATGTCGATCCCATGCAGATTATGTGCAAGGATCAGTCGAGGCACTGCCCGCCGTAGGTCTTCCAGTGTTTCGTAATCCTGCTTTAGGGCAGGGCCGAGGTCCGTGTCGTTGTAGGCTTCTTCATAAATTATCAAAAACAGATCGAAGCAATACAGCAGGAAGTGCCCGCTTCCGCAGGCCGGGTCGAGAGCCTTCAGCTCCCGCGGGTCTTTCTTCGTGCGATGTGGAATGTGAACTGGCTGCTTGAGCAGTTCTTCCTGCGAAAGATCGTTCCGCTCCTCGGCAGCGGCATTAGGCGGTTGTTCCCCGTCCTTCAGAAAGAGTTCTGTCGGCCGGCGGACCATGTAACGGCACAGGTCTTTGAGCGCGGTATTGCCCTTCTGCATCTCGTACCAGATGCGGCCCAACGTATTGTCAGTAAGGAATTCGACCACGTAACGTGGCGTGAAGAATTGATTTCGGAATGCTAGTTCATAAGAATTGCGAGGAGACGGGCTGTCCTTTCGGGCCTGATCGCGCAATTCCTTTGGAGTGAAATACTGGTAAACCCAGCCGATGGTCTCATCCTGCGACCAAATCTTTGGCCACTCGTCTCGCAACTCGGTTTCATCGGGCTTGATGCCGCCGCTGTTAAGCAAGTCCAACACTTCATCAAGCGTTTTTTGACGAGGATAGAGCCGGTTAGCGGGGTCGTTAGGGCTGAACAACACACCGATTTCCTCAGAGAGCAGGCCACCCAGCCAATCCAAAAAGTGTCGGTAGGCGACATCTTGATGGCCGGTGTTGAATAGGCGCTCCTCTTCGGGGTGGTCCGCCAAATAAAACTTCACTCCGTTGGAGTTGATGCCTCGGCTGACCGCCTCACGGAACTTCTGCCCGCCGACGTAGACCTCACGGGCCTCCATCATCTTGTAGGCGCAGAGCCGGTTTAGATGCGTGAAGGCGATTTCGCGAACCAACTGGTCGAGAGCGTCCTTTGACTTGAATCCACGAGCCTGGATATGACCAAAGTGATCAAGGATGTCCTTACGTGCTTCTTGCTCTTCCTCACTCAGATGGGCCATCGCAGCTTTCGGATCGGCAGTGACCTTATCTTTTGGGAATTCCGGCTTTGTAGTGGGTAGCGGGCGTGGAAGAGGGCATGTCTGGCAGAATATTTGGCATGCAGGATCACGAGTTGTACGCGGCGATATTGG
>Ga0316217_10000638_pt1 | contig 48685 bp, 41 predicted proteins | sample 1anoAmetaG_FD_203633 | JGI IMG/M metagenome (GOLD analysis project Ga0316217, IMG submission 203633) | Freshwater microbial communities from Trout Bog Lake, Wisconsin, USA - 1anoA | ecosystem: Environmental > Aquatic > Freshwater > Lake > Hypolimnion/Profundal zone | place: USA: Wisconsin...
CTTCCTTCACGATCCGCAGGTTACGGGCGTCTGCCAGGCCAGGAATGGTTTCGCCCAATGGGAGTTCCAAGGCCAGGCGCTTGCCTTCGGCGTTGGCGCCCAGGCTCAGGTGGAGCTTGCCACCCTCGAAGGAGAACCCCTTCCCAGGTTCGTCGTACTCCAGGCTGAACCAAGCCCTGCCCCAGCGATGGAAGCGGGGCCATTGGACTTCGGGCCCATTCCTGCGCCCACTCCGGCTGTCCTGGTAGGCCTGGATGGCATGGGACAAGCGCAGGGCAGCATTCTTAAGGGGGCTGGAGTGCACCGCTTTCAGGAAGGGACCGACCGAAACCGAAGTGGAACTCCTGCGCGCCGACTTCCTCGGCCTTCCCGCTCCTCCACTCCGGGTCCTGGGTTACCCCGGGCTTCCCTCCAAGCCTCCCACGTCCCTGAACCTGCCGGGCACGACCAGGGTCCTGGCTGTGCCCATGGCGGCGGCAGGCCCCATGGGAAGGCCCACCCGGATCCAGTGGGGAGCGCCGGCCCAGGAGTGGACCTTCACCTATGCGGACTCCAGCCTCACGGAGGTGCGGGCCCTCAGGGAACCGATGGGGGCCAGCACGACCTTCACGTTCGAAAACTGCCCCTGCCCCTTCCCCGGCATGCTCCTGCGCGGCGTGAACTCCACCCTCACCGTCAACCCCGAGGCCGGCACTTCGACCTCCCACACCTGGACACGAACAGGGCCCTCCATGGAGGGCAAGCGGCCAACGATGCTGGCAAGAACGAGGCAGACTGTGCTGCAATTAATAGTTACCTGAAGTCAAGGGGGTGGTGCATTAAGGGGCGGACAGATTCTCGGGATCCTTGGAACCATGTTCGGAGGGCCGATCGGAACAACGACAGCCCTGGGTGCGGGTGCGCTGGGTGGTGCAGTCATTGGAGGTTTTGCTGGGCTTGTTCCAAGTTCCGTGGCAGGTAGCATTGCACTGAGAGAAAAATTTCAGAAGAATGAAAACAGCGGGAAAGCCAATTATCGCGCAATATTGAATTACTCAAATATTAATTGTCTAGAAGCAGCACCAGAAATTAGATATTAAATCGCGTTCATTTATAAAAATAAATAAATTCAATACCATCTGCCGAAAAACAGGTCGAAACTCAAAATAATAACAACTGACAAAAGAGTCAAAATGTTATATTTCATAGTAATTTTTTTTGTTTCTCTCGTATTACAATTCGTGAATTCCATACTCGGTGTTACAAATTTTTAAAAAAAAACATTTGTTTCACAATTCGAGATGGATACAATATTATTTTGTGGTTTAACCATTGCTATTAATTTGATGATTAAGACAGTTTGTTTTATCTATTATAATTTAAAAAATAAATCAAAATCAAAATATAATTTTAATAAATTAAACAAAGAAACAAAAATAATTAGAAAAAATATCATCGTTATTGGATTATTGTTGAAATTTTCATTTGATGTTGGTTTCGATTTAAATAATTATTTTTCACACGTTAATATAGCACAAATTATCGTTTACGAAGTTTTAACATACACTGGACTAACATTTCTTGGCGGCTGTGCTTATTTGTTATTAATAAAACATATTCATCCGTTAATTTATAAACAAATTATTAAACAAATTTAATTCGATATTTTCGCAACCTCCGCCGAAACTGGCGTGAGCACCTCAAGCATTCATCCCCATCCGCGGATTCCAAACGCGTACCATGGGGCATGGAACTCCAGCCAGGCACCCAGATCGGGCCCTACAAGATCCTCTCCCTCGTGGGCGAGGGCGGCATGGGGCAGGTGTACCGGGCGCGGGACGACCGGCTGGGGCGGGACGTGGCGCTCAAGCTGCTGCCGGAGGAGCTGGCGGAGCAGCCGGACCTGGCCCGGCGGCTGCTGGCGGAAGCCCGGGCGGCGGGGCGGCTGGACCACCCGAACATCCTGGCGGTCCACGATGTGGGGCTCCATGAGGGGCGGCCGTACATGGTCACGGAACTCCTGGAGGGGCGGCCCCTGCGGGAGCAGATGAAGGGCGGGCCCCTGACGGTGCGCCGGGCCATCGGGCTGGGCATCCAGCTGGCCCAGGGGCTGGCGGCGGCCCACGCCAAGGGGATCGTGCACCGGGACATCAAGCCCGAGAACCTCTTCCTCACCAACGACGGCCGGCTGAAGATCCTGGATTTCGGGCTGGCCAAGCAGGACCCCGCGTCCGTGACGGTCACGGAAGCGACGATGGAGCTGGAGAAGACCCGGGAAGGGGTCGTCATGGGCACCCTGGGCTACCTCTCCCCGGAACAGATCCAGGGCGCGCCCGTGGACCACCGGGCGGATCTCTTCGCTTTCGGGGTGATCCTCTTCGAGATGCTGGCCGGGCACCGCCCCTTCCTGGGGCACACCTCCCAGGACGTGCTCTTCGCCATCCTCAAGCGGCCCGCCCCCGACCTGCAGGTGGCCAACCCGCGGGTCCCCACCCAGGCGGTGCAGCTGGTGGAGCGGTGCCTGGAGAAGGATCCGGCGCTCCGCTACCAGTCGACCCGGGACCTGGCCCACGCCCTGGAGCTGATCCCGCTCTCGGACGCCTCCCGGCCCCTTGGGGAAGCCGGCGCCGGAGTGCGCCTGCCCTGGCGGACCCTGCGCCCCTGGCTCCTCGGGGCCGGCCTCGTCCTGGTGGCGGGCCTGGCGGGCTGGGCCGCGGCCTTCCGCCGCCCGGGGCCGCGGCTCCCCACCTTCCGCCAGATGACCTTCCGCCGGGGCACGGTGTACACCGCCCGCTTCATGGCAGGGGAAACGGGCATCGTCTATTCCGCCCAGTGGGACGGCGGGGCCCGCGCCCTCTTCTACACCCCGCCCGGGACCCTGGATTCCCTGTCCCTGCAGCAGCCCGGCACCGATGTGCAGGGCCTCCTGGCCTCCGGCGAGATCCTGACGATCCGGCGCGGGCGGGGCAGCTTCCCGCCGGGGACCCTGGCCCGCAGCCCCCTGGGCATCGGCCCCGCCAAGGACCTGCTGGAAGGCGTCATATGGGCCGATGGCCGCCCCGACCTGCCCGACCAGGCGGTGATCCGGGAACAGGGTGGCCGGTACCGCCTCGAATACCCCGTCGGCAAGGTCCTCTACGAGACCACCAGCTACCTCAGCTACCCCAAGGTCTCCCCCAGGGGGGACCGGGTGGCCTTCCTGGAGTTCCAGGACCCCAACGAGGACGCGGGCCTGGTGGCCACCGTGGACCTCCAGGGGCGCCACGTCCCGGTGACGGGCTCCTGGAAGAGCATCGAAGGGGTCGGCTGGCGCGGGGAGGACCAGCTCTGGTTCTGCGCCTCCCCGACGGGCAACGCCCTCAGCCTCTACGCCACGGACTTCAGGCAGCACCAGCGCGTCCTGTGCAGGGTCCCGGGGCGCCTGGTCCTCCATGACCTGGCCCCGGACGGGCGGGTCCTGGCGGAACGCAACAGCTACCGTTCCTTCATCCATGCCGTCACGGGCCCGCAGGCAAGCCCCGCGGATCTGTCCTGGCTGGATTTCCCCGAGCTGGCCCAGGTGTCCAAGGACGGCAGGCAGCTGCTCTTCACCGAGACCGGCGACGGCGGCGGGGCGAACCGCACGGTCTACCTGCGGCCCACGAACGGGGGCGCCCCCCTGAGGCTGGGAGAGGGGACCGCGCTGTGCCTCTCCGACGACGGCACCCAGAGCCTCATCATCTCCTCCAAGGCCGACCACCATCTGGAGCGGGTCCCCATCGGTCCCGGCACCCCCATCGCCCTGCCCCCCTCGGCCCTCGCCAGCTACACCTGGGGCTGCTTCCTGCCGGGGGACCGCGCGGCGCTGCTCTGGGCCAGCGAACCCGGCAAGGGCCGGCGGCTGTACCGACTGGAGCTGGCCGGAGGCACCCCTGCGCCGTGGGGACCCGAGGGGTTCGCTCCCGCCCGCGGAAGCCTGTCCCCGGACGGCCATTGGCTGCTGGGCACGGCCTCCGGCCAGGTGCAGCTCCTCTCCCTGGAAGGGCAACCTCCGCGGCTCCTGGACAAGCTCCCCCCCGGGCTGGAACCCGTGGCCTGGAAGGACATGGGCAGCATCGTGCTGGCCGAGCGCAAGGACTCCATCCGGCTCCTGCGCTGCGAGCTCCGGACCTTGGCCCTGACCCCCCTGCGCGGCCTCGCCCCGGCGGATCCCGCGGGCGTGCTGGGCCTGGGCCGCATCAGCCTGTCCGCGGACTGCGCCACCATCGCCTACCAGGGCTACCGCCTGCTCTCGGACCTCTACGTGATCGAGGGCCTCGACTGAACATCCTTGAAAATCCAGGATGCGATCCCGAATTTTCAAGGTTGGCCCGGCCAGGGATGGGCTCCGGCAAGACCTCCCCTCGAAGATTTCCCCTGATTCTGCTACAAAGAAGCTTTGCCCCCGGGAGTCGACGCCATGTCAGAAAAACATGCCTTCAAGAGCGAACTTCAGCAAGTGCTGAACATAATCACCCACAGCCTGTACTCCCACAAGGAGATCTTCCTCCGCGAGCTCATCAGCAACGCCAGCGACGCCATCGACAAGATCCGCTTCAACTCCCTGGAGAACGACCCGCTCCTGGAAGGCGACCGCGACTGGAAGATCCGGCTCACGGCCGACAAGGAGGCCCGCACCCTCACGGTGTCCGACAACGGCATCGGCATGGACCACGACGCCATCGTGGAGAACCTGGGCACCATCGCCAAGTCCGGCACCCGGGCCTTCCTGGACACGCTCAAGGCCGCCGACGCCGCTGCCAAGCCGGGCCTCATCGGGCAGTTCGGCGTGGGCTTCTACTCCGCGTTCATGGTTGCCGACACGGTGACGGTGGTGTCCCGGGCGGCGGGCGCCGAGCATGGGGTACGCTGGGAGTCCGACGGCCTGGGCGAGTTCACGGTGGAGGTGGCCGAGCGCGCCGGGCGCGGCACCGACGTCGTCCTGCACCTCAAGGAGGAGGAGACCGAATTCCTTCAGGAATGGCGCCTGAAGGCCATCGTCAAGCAGTTCTCCGACTTCATCGAGCACCCCGTGGTCATGGACGTGGAGAAGGCCGACAAGAAGGTCGAGGAGGAGACCCTCAACTCCCGCAAGGCCCTCTGGCTGCGCAGCAAGGTCGACGTCACGCCGGAAGAGCACAACGCCTTCTACCAGCAGATCTCCGGTGACTTCGAGGACCCGGCCAAGGTGATCCACTACGTGGCCGAAGGCGCCCTGGAGTTCCGGGCCCTGCTCTACATCCCCAGGCGCAAGTCCTGGGAGCTGCAGTTCGCCGAGCCCAAGGTCGGCCCCAAGCTCTACATCAACCGGGTGCAGATCATGGACCACTGCGAGGCCCTGCTGCCCCCCTACCTGCGCTTCGTGAAGGGCGTGGTGGACTGCTCGGACCTGCCCCTCAACGTCTCGCGCGAGACCCTCCAGCACAACCCCATCCTCGAAAGGATCCAGAAGAGCCTGGTCAAGAACGTCTTCCAGGCGCTCGCGGACCTGAGGACGAACGACGCGGAGCTGTACGGCTCGGTCTTCGCGGAGCTGGGCGCCATCCTCAAGGAAGGGTTGGCCCGGGACCACGCCAACAAGGAGCAGATCGCCGAGCTCCTCCTCTTCTCCAGCCTCAGGACCGAGGCCGGCAAGACCACCACCCTCGCCCAGTACGTCGAGGCCATGCCCGAAGGCCAGAAGGACATCTTCTTCCTGGCAGGGGAGGACCGCGCGGTCCTGGAGCATGCGCCCGCGCTGGAAGCCTACCGCCACAAGGGCTGGGATGTCCTGCTGCTCACGGACCCCATCGACGCCTTCGTGTTCCCCACCCTCCCCGATTTCAAGGGCCACGCCCTCAAGGCCGCGGACCGCAACCAGCCCGACCTGGAGCCCGGGGAGAAGGAGAAGGCCACCGCGGCCGCGGAGACCTTCCAGCCCCTCCTCGACGCCCTGAAGGGCAAGCTGGAGGGGATCAAGGAGGTCCGCCTCACCGGGAGGCTCAAGGAGAGCGCCTCCTGCCTCACCGCCGACGAGGAGGGCCTGGATCCGCACCTGGAGCGCCTGCTCCAGAAGATGGGCCAGGGCGGCATGGGCGGCCACCAGGAGCGCATCCTGGAGCTGAACCCCGAGCACCCCGTGGTGGCCGGCCTCCAGGACCTGTTCCGCAAGGACCCCCAGGATCCCCGCCTGGAGAGCTACGCCCTCCTGCTGCACGACCAGGCCCTGCTGGCCGAAGGTTCCCGCATCAAGGACCCAACGGCCTTCGTCAAGCGCCTCAACGAGCTGATGGTGAAGGACGCCGCTCGGTCCTGAACGGACCTCCCGTCACGGCCGGCCCTCGTGGCCGGCCGTGACGAGGGTCCAGTCCCCGGCAGCCAGCGCCGAGCCGAGCCGGCCCGCCACGGCCGGATCCATGCTGGCCAGGGGCTCGTCCAGGAGCAGCACTCCCCGGCCGGAAGCCATGGCCGCCGTGAGCGCCACCCACTGGCGCTGGCCGCCGGACAGGGTCCGGCCCCCGCGGGGCAGGAGGGTCTTGAGGCCCATGGGCAGGGTGGCCAGGAAGGCGTCCAGACCCGTGGCCTCCACGGCGCGCAGGAGCGCGTCCGTGGGCGCGCCTCCCGAGAGCACCCTCAGGTTCTCCAGGATGGAGCCGGCGTACAACTGCACAAACTGTGGCAAATAGATGAGTCCGGACCGCGCCTCGCGGGGGGCCCGGCCGCCGATGCGGACCTCCCCTTGGCTTGGCTCCTCGAGGCCCGCGAGGAGCCGGAGGATCGTCGACTTGCCCGACCCCGAAGGCCCGGACAGCTTCCATTTCGCGCCGGGTTCCAGGTCCAGGTTGAAGCCGCTGAGCACCCAGGGGCCATCCGGCCGGTAACGGAACCCGACGTCCCGCATGACGACCGGTTCCGGCCCCCGGTGACCTGGACCTGGATCCCCCCGGGGCTCCTTGGGCAGGGCGAGGATCTCGGTGGCCTTGGCCAGCCGGGGGCCCAGAACCCGGAACGCATGCACGGTTGCCACCAGCCCCAGCGCCGCCCGCATGAAGGCCGAGGCCAGCTGGAGGTAGGCCAGGCAGGTCCCAAGACCGAGGTGGCCCCTCATGACCTGATGCCCCCCCCAGAGGAGCAGGCCGCCCTCCGCTGCCCGGCCCAGCAGCCCCAGGCCCGTGGTGGCCCAAAGCGCGAGCCGGTCCCTGCGCAGGGACAACCCGAGGCCCTCCCGGTGGAGCCGGCGCCACAGCGCAAGGCAGGCTGCTTCGGCCCCGAGGGCCTTGAGGGTGGCGATCCCGCCCAGGAGTTCGGCCAGGTAGCCCTGTTCCCGCGCCTGGACCTCCACCAGGGCGGCCTGAAGCCGGACCTCCGCGCAGCCCGCCAGGAGGGTGGCGCCGGCCATGACCAGGGTCGCGCCCGCCAGGAAGGCCGAGGCTCCGGGCACAAGCCAGGCCATGGCGCAGAACAGCAGAAGGGCCAACGTGCCGTCCAGCGCGGCCCCCAGGGCGGCCTGCGTGAAAAGCTCCCGGGCGGAGGCGAACCCGCTGAGGGCCTGAAGCCAGACCCCCGGCGGTCGGGTGCGCAGCTCAGGATAGGCCAGGCCCAGGACATGCTCCAGCAGGCCCCGCTCGGCGCTCATGGCCATCCGCTGCGTGCCATAAATGAGCGCACGGCCACGGACATGACCGAGCCAGGCCTGGAAGCCCGCCACGAGGACCACCCCCGCCGCCAGCACGGCCAGCAGGGACCCGGCTCCGTCCGGAAGGGCCCGGTTCATGAGCACCGCCGTCAGGGCGGGCGCGAGCAGTCCAAGCAGCTGGATGCCCACCGTGGCCGCCACGACCTGGGCGAGCACCTGGCGGTGGTGCCCCAGCAGGGCCCACAGGCGGAGCCAGATGGAAGCGCCCGGTGGCAGTCCCGGCGAGAGGTCCAGGACCTGGCCGGACAGCATCCCTTCCAGCTCGGCCCTGGTCACGGCCACCGGCCCCTGGGCGCCCAGCAGGTGATAGCCCTTGCGGGTGCGGGCCCTGAGCAGAAGCCAGGACCGGTCCCGGTGCTGGACCAGGGTGGGCAGGTGCAGGAAGGCCAGGTCGCCTTCCCGGAGCCGCGTCGGCCGGGCCTGGTGGCCTTCCTGTGCGAGGGGGGGAACCATGGCTTCCATGGAGCTGCCTACCCTGCCCTCGGGGTGGGCTTCCAGGAACGCCTCGAGACCGCCTTCCCGTCCTTTGAGCCTCAGGAGGGCCCAGAGGGCCTCGGCGGCGGAGAGGCCGTGGCCGCCTCCATCAGCCATGGGGTTCCCGGTTCCCGGCGGCGAACAGCGCCCGGAAGGGGCCCTCCTGCGCCCGCAGCGCGGCCAAGGTGCCCTCCTGCACGATGGCCCCGTCCTGGAGCACCAGGATCCGGTCCGCGTCGGCTACCGTGGCCAGCCGGTGGGAGATGACGATGCGCGTGCAGCCCAGGGCGGCGAGGTTGCGGTGGATCCGTCCCTCGGTCTCCAGGTCAAGGCTGCTGGTGGCCTCGTCCAGCAGCAGGATCGCCGGTTCCCGGAGCAGGGCCCGGGCCAGGCAGAGCCGCTGGCGCTGGCCTCCCGAGAGCCTGGAGCCGTTCTCGCCCAGGGGGCAGGCGTAGCCCCCCGGCAAGGCGTCGATGACCGGGTCCAGGCAGGCCATGGCGGCCGCCCACCGGAGTCGTTCCATGGGCAGGGCGCCTCCCGTCGGGTCGAGGTTGGCCCGGACGGTGTCATCCAGCAGGAAGGCCTCCTGGAGGACCGCCCCGACCTGGCGCCTGAGGGCCCCGAGGTCGAGCTCCTTCAGGTCGTGGCCGTCGAAGGTGACCTGCCCGCGCGTGGGCCGGTGCAAGCCCAGGAGAAGCCGGGCGAGGGTGGTCTTCCCCGCCCCCATGGGGCCCACCAGGGCGAGCTTCTCCCCCGGCCGGATGTCCAGGGTGAGCTCCCGCAGGACGGCCGGGGCACCGGGGGCATGGGAGAAATGGACGCCCCTCAGGCTGATGGCCCCCCGGAGACGGCCCGGATCCAGGGGTCCGGAGGGTTCCACGGCCGTGTCCAGGATGTCGTCCAGGCGGCGCAGGTGGAGGCCCAGGTTGAGCACGGCCTCCAGGGCCCCCAGCAGGGCCTGCAAGGGGGCGAGAAAGAGCCCCTGCAGGGCCATGAAGGCGACGAAGACCCCCAAGGTCATGCGGTGGGCCAGCACCTCCATGCCACCGTACAGGAACACGATGGCCGAGGTGCCGGTGGAGAAGAAGGTCTCGACGGTCTCGAAGGCCAGCCCCAGGCGCTGACGCGCCTGGCTGGCTTCAACCCGGGCCGCACCGCGATGGGCCCAGCGCAGGACCATGCGTGCTTCGCCCCCGCTCGCCTTGGTGGTTTCAAAACCCGTCAGGGCTTCGACCAGGGCGCCGGCCTCCCGCCCTTGGGCAGCCAGTTCCGGGACGAGGAGCCGACGGTGGCGGGCCCGCAGCGCCAGGAACAGTCCGGCCTGGCCGAGGCCGAACCCCACCACCAGAAGGCCCAGGGTGGGCTGGAAGGCGAGCATCAGGGCCGCGAAGGATACCAGGAGGGCGCCGTCCAGCAGCGCCCGGACCGCCCGCCCTCCCAGGAGCTCCCGGAGCGCGGCCTGGCTGTGGATCCTCTGCAGCAGGTCCCCGGGCTCCCGCTGCAGGAAGAAGGCCCCGGGGAGGTGGAGCAGGTGGTCCAGGAAACGGGTGGCCAGGTTATCGTCCAGGCGTGCGTGCAGCGCCTGGGCCACCCGGCCCTGCACCAGGGTCAGGAGCGCGACCATGGCCGCGGTCGCCCCCAGCACCCAGGCCAGCCCCCAGAGCCAGGCTTCCTGCCTTGGCAGGATCACCCGGTCCAGGAGCAGCTGGCTGGCCACGGGCGGCGCCAGGCTCACCACCTGCAGCGCCAGGGCCGCCAGCAGGATCTGAACGATGCCGGGGAGGCTCGCGCGGAAGGTCTCCCGGTAGGTGGCGAGGCTGGGCCGGGTCCGTGGCCGGAGGGCGAAGGCCGGCCCCGGCGCGAACACGAGCGCTGCGCCCGTGAAATGACGGTCCAGTTCAGCCCTTCGCTCCCTGCGCCGCCCCCAGGCCGGATCCACGAGGACCGCTCCGTTCCGGGTGACCCGCTCCAGCACGAGGAAATGAGCAAAGTCCCAGTGGAGGATGGCCGGGCGGGGCAGCTTCGCCAGGTCGTCCAGTCCGGCCTTGACGCCCTCGGCCTCCAGGCCATACCGGCGGGCCGCTCTGAGGATGGCCAGGGCATTGGCCCCGTCCCGGGAGACGCCGCAGGCCTGCCGGACCTCGGGCAGGCTCGCATGGTGGCCATGGTAGCCCAGGACCATGGCCAGGCACGCCGCCCCGCACTCGGTCGCCTCCATCTGCGGGACCGGGTCCACCCGCCGCCTCCTCACCGGAGCCATGACCGGAGAGGAGCCAGCACGAGGGTGATGAGCCGCTGCCGCCGGAGGGTGAAGCGCACGTCCATGAGCATGCCCGGAAGGAGGGGTGCCTTCGCCTCCACCGCCGCCCTGGGGTCCGTCAGCTCCAGTTCCACGCGGACCGACGGGGCCTGGAGGGCCTGCCCATCCCCCAGGGCTTCCTGGACCTCCTGGGGCGATGCCAGGTCCGTGCCGATCCTCAGGACCCTGGCCTTGAGGGTGCCGAACTCGGCGTAGGGCAGTTGGTCCAGTTCCAGAAGGGCGGCGGCTCCGGGCTTGACGAAGGCACGGTGCCTTTCCGCCAGGAAGCAGATCACCTCCAGAGGGCCATCGAGGGGCACCAGCCTGCCCAGGACCTTGCCTGGACCCACCACCTCGCCCGGCCTGGCCAGCAGGGCTTCGAGGACGCCATCCCGGGGCGCCCTCACCAGGGTCTGCGCCTGGAGGAAAGCCAGGGCCTCCTCCCGGGTTTCGGCGCTCTGGATCGTCCGGGAGCGCTGCCACAGGCTCTCCTGGCGCTGATGCCCGAGGGCCGCCCGTTCCTGGTGGGCCTGGTCCAGGGCCTGCAGGGCAAGGTTCAGGGCCCGCTTCGCCTGGGCCAGCTCCTCCCGAGCGTCCTCCACCTGGGCAGGGCTCCGGATGCCGTCCCTCGCGAGGGCGTCGCAGCCCTCCAGCCGGCCTTGGCTGCGGGCCACGGAGCCCTGCTGGCTGACAACCTGCTCCTCCAGCCTGGCCGTGCGCGCCTTCAGCCGGGCGCAAAGCAGACGGTAGACCCGGTCCTGCTCCCCCTGCACGTCCTGGAACTCGCGCCTCACCGCCCCGGTGGCACGCTGCGCCTCGTGGAGCCGGGCCCGCAGGGCGGGGGCGTCCACGCTGAGCAGGATGGCGCCCTCCAGCACCCGCTGACCCGAGCGCGCCTGCACCTGGGCGATGGTGCCCTCCACCTGCGCCACCAGCGTCCGGATCCCCGCCTCGGGGCGGAGGATGCCCCGGCCCCTTCCGGTGACTTCCACCTGCCCCACCACGGAGGCGATGATCCCGGCGGCCAGGGCGGCCAGGAGCAGCACGAGGAGGGTCCAGGTCCAGGGCGGCGAGACGCGTGGCAGTGCGGGCCCTTCTTCCAGGTCCAGGAAGTGCTCCAGAGCCTCCTTGCGGAAGAGGCGGGGGTCGGTTGCGCCCATCGTGGCCCTCGTCGGGAAGCCCTCGGCCGGGACTCGGTCCGTGGCTGTCCATTGGAATGCCGGGGCGAGGGGCAAAGTTCGATAGAATCACGACCCGGGGCCTTCCCGCCGCCTCCCAGGAATGCCGATGCCCCTCACCCCAGCCACCCGCACCCTCGCCAGCCAGATCGTGTACCAGATCTTCCCCGAACGTTTCGCCATCGGGGGCGGGCTCGCGGGCGAAGCCAAGCTCGCGGACCCGGCCTATGACGTGCCCGGGGCCGGCAGGCGGGCCTGGACCGACAGTCCGGTGCACAAGCCCTACGGGCAGCAGTTCTACGGGGGGGACCTGGACGGCATCCGGGAGCATCTGGACGACCTGGCCGAGCTGGGCGTCACGGCGGTCTACCTCACACCCATCTTCACGGCCCCCTCCAACCACAAGTACGATGCCACGGGCTTCGACGCCATCGACCCCATGTTCGGCGGCGAGCCCGCCCTGGAGCGGCTGCTGGAGGCCCTCCACGCACGGGGCATGAAGCTGATCCTGGACACGGTGCTCAACCACGTCTCCGACCGGCATCCCTGGTTCCTGGCGGCCCGGGACGGGGACCCGCGCTTCCGCGCTTTCTTCACCTTCCCGCCCACCGGTGGCCATGACCACTGGAAGGGCTCAGCCTACATGCCGGAACTGAACCTGGCCAACGAGGCGGTGCTCGACCTCCTCTACCGCCGGCCGGACAGTCTGGTCCAGCGCTGGCTGGCGCGGGGCATCGACGGGTGGCGGTTCGATGTGGCCCAGGATGTCGGGCTCAAGGTGGCCGAGGACCTGGGCGCCATCATCCGGGCTCGGTTTCCGGAAGCCTGGCTGATCGGCGAAGTGTTCGGCTTCGGCGGCAGCTGGGTGGCATCCGGCCGGGGCTACCACGGCACGATGAACTACTACTTCGGCACGGCGCTGCTGGCCTGGTTGAACGGTGAGCTTGGGGCGGTGCAGATGAACCGGGCCGTCATGGACGCCCGGGAGGGCTGCGGACTCCCGGGGCTCCTGAACTCCTGGACCATCCTCTCCAGCCACGACACGCCCCGTCTGGCCTCGACCCTGGGCGGGCCCGCCCGGGTCCGTCTGGCCCTGCTGGCCCAGGCGACCCTCCCGGGCGTGCCGATGCTCTACTACGGGGAGGAGGTCGGCATGACGGGGGGGCCCGACCCCGACAACCGCCGGCCCATGCCCTGGGACCCGGCCCTGTGGGATCGGGACCTGCGGGCCTGGGTCAAGCGCCTCCTCGCCATCCGGCAGGGCAGCCCGGCCCTGCGGTACGGGGACATCCGGGTGCTCGGGGACCGCCTGCCCGGCAACGCCCTGGTCTTCCTGCGCTTCACGGAACAGCCCGGGGAAGCGGCCCTGGTGGTCCTGAACGACGCCGACGAGCCGCTGCGGACCCGGCTCCTGCTGCCCTACTCCCACGGGTATGACGGCGTGCCTTTGCGCGACGCCCTGGGCGGGGCGGGGGACCTCCAGGTCCAGGCCGGCAGCGTCCTGCTGGACGTGGCCCCGCACAGCGGGGCGATCTTCGAGCCCTTCGAGCCCTTCGACCACTATCGCTACTTCAAGGCCCGCAACCGGCGCTGAACGGAGTCCGCTACGCCGTGGGCTGTCCGAGGTGGCGCTCGATGGCAGCCTGGAAGGTGCGCAGGGAGAAGGGCTTCTTCAGGAACTCCGTGAAGCCGAAGGCCAGGGCCACCTTGGTGCCGGCGGCCTCGGAGAAGCCGCTGCACAGGATGGCCCTGGCCGAGGGATCCAGCTCCCGGATGATCCGGAAGGCGTCGGGTCCCGTCATCCTGGGCATGGTGGCGTCCATGAGGATGAGCCCGATGCGGTCCTGCTCCCGCCGGTAGAGGTCCACGGCCTCCAGGCCGTCCCGGGCCTGGAGGATCGGGTAGCCGAGGTTGACGGTGAGGAACTCGCCCAGGGTCTCCTGCAGGTCCTCGTCGTCGTCCACCAGGAGGAGGGTCCGGCGGTTCACCCTGGCCTCCGGCGCGGCCGGGCCGGCCGGGGCGGGAAGCGCCGCCGGCGAGGGCGGGAAGAGCAGCCGGATGGTGGTGCCCTGCCCCGGCGCGGTGCGGATCCAGAGACCGGCGCCATGCCCTTTCAGGATGCCCAGGGCGGCGGACAACCCCAGGCCGCGGCCGGTACGGTGGGTGGAAAAGAAGGGATCGAAGGCCTTGTCCAGGACCTCCCGGGTCATGCCTGGTCCGTCATCCTCGATGGAGAGGCAGACGGCCTCCAGGGCGTTGGAGGGCGGGTTGACCCAGTGCCCGCCGTCGTTCTCGATCCGCCCGGGCGTGAGGAGCCGGGTCGAGACGCGGATGGGGCCGCCTCCCGGCGGCAGGGCCTCCTGGGCGTTGGCGACGAGGCCGGCGAGAACCTGGCCCACCTGGTCGGGATCCAGCTCCACCGTGGGCAGGGCCGGCCCGTCCTCGATCAGGATCCCCACGGCGCCCGGGACCGCCTGCAAGGCTTCGAGGCAGTCCCGCACCAGCCGGTTGAGGTCCACGGTTTCGGAACGGCGGAAGCTCTTGCCCGAGACGTTGAGCATCTGGTGGGCCAGGGCCGAGGCTTTGCCCAGCACGGCCAGGGCCCGTTCCACCGCGATGCGGGTCTCGGCCGGTGCCGACAGGCAGGCCACTTCGAGGTTGCCCTGGATGGCCTGGAAGAGGTTGTTGAAGTCGTGGGCGATGCCTCCGGCCATGCGCCCCAGGCTCTCCAGCTTCTGGGCGTTGCGCAGGGCCTCGTCCCGGGCCTTGAGCTGGGCCTGGGCTTCGGCCAGCTGGCGCTCGACGTCCAGGCCATGGAGCGCCCGGTCCACGGCGCCAGGCAGGGCCGCAAGGAAGTGGGCGTCCTTGACCAGGTAGTCCCGGGCGCCCTGCTTCATCATGGCCACGGCGATCCGCTCGTCCCCGGACCCGGTGGTGACGATGAAGGGGGGCAGGTCGGCCTGCTCCAGGAGCTGCAGGGCCGTCATGTCGGGCAGGGTGTAGTCCAGGATCACCAGGTCCGGCCGCTCCGCGGCCAGGACGGCCAGGGCCTCGCGACCCGTGGCCGCGTGCAGGAAGGTCCAGCCCCGCAGGGAGATCTCCTCGCGGACCAGTTCCGTGAGGCCGAGGTCGTCCTCGATGACCAGGATGACGGGAATCGCGTAGGGCTGGATCATGGCTCGGCGACCTGGATCGTGCGGAGAAAGCGCCCCAGGAGCGTGAGCGTCTCGGAGAACGCCTCGAAGCTGCGCGGCTTGGTGAGGTAGAGGTTGCAACCCGCATCGTAGCAGACCGTGACCTCCCCCGGGTCGTCCGTGGTGGTGAGCATGATGACCGGGGTCCTGCGGGTCGCCGGATCGGCCTTGAGGCGCCGCAGGACCTCCACGCCGCCCACCCGGGGCATGTTGATGTCCAGGAGCAGCAGGTGCCGCGCCCGGAGGCCCGGGTCCTGGAAGTAGTCCAGCACCTCCTGACCGTCCTTGAACCGGAGGATCGGGTTGGGCAGGCCCGCCTCCTGCAGGTGCTCCCGGATGAGGACGGCGTGCCCCTCGTCGTCCTCGGCGATGGCGACGATGACCGGGTCAAAGGAAGGATCGGAGGGAGGCATCAAGCTCCTTTCTGGGGTGGTTCGCCGCCTGCACCTACCTTACCAACGCCCGCCGGCAATTCCAGGAGGAACGTGCAGCCGTGCTCCGGCGCGGATTCCGCCCGGATGCTGCCGCCGTTGCGCTCCGCCATGCGGCGCACCAGGGTGAGGCCCAGGCCGTCGCCCTGGATGGGCCCCTGGGGGTCGAGGCGCTGGAAGATCTCCCAGATCCGGTCCCGGTGCTCCGGGGCGATGCCCACCCCATTGTCCTCGACGCGGTATTCGCACCGGTCCCCGGTGAGCCGGCCCGAGACGCGGACCCGCAGGGGCCGGTCCGGGTGCCGGTACTTCACCGCGTTGTCCAGGAGGTTGGAGAGGATCTGGGCCACCTGCACCGGGTCGGCCCGGCAGGGGGGAAGCGGCTCCACCTGGAGGGCGCCGTCGGCCGCCTGGATCTGGAAGGCCAGGGCGCTCGCGCAGGAGCCTACGATGGCGTCCATGTCCAGGCTCTCCTCCCTCAGCACCATGCGCCCGGCCCGGCTGAGGGTGAGCAGGCCGTTGATGATGCCGTCCATCTTGGCGCCGGAGGCCTGGATGAACTTCAGCGAGGCGGGCATCCGCTCCTCCAGGTGGGGCGCGATGGCGGCCTTGAAGTCCTCCAGGGTTTCGGCCGTCGACCGGTGCCTCCGGATCTCGTCCAGGGACTTCCCGAGACGCTGGCTGAAGCCCTGGATGTTCACCAGGGGGCTGCGCAGGTCGTGGGAGGCGACATAGAGGAGGGTCTCCAGCTCCTTGTTCTTCTGCTCGAGTTCCCCCATGAGCCGCTCCCGCTCCCGCTCGATCCGCTTGCCCACCGAGATGTCGGTGACCAGGATCGCCAGGGCCGTGGGCACGCCCTTGGCGTCGAGCACGGAGGCCACCGAGATGCGGGTCTCGAGGATGGAGCCGCCCCGGGTGCGCAGACCCACCTCGAAGGTCTCGGCCTCCACGGGCCGGGTCAGGATCTGCTTTTCGAGGAGGAAGTTCAGCGCGCCCGGGTCGACGAAGAGCGAATAGTGCCTGCCCAGCACCTCTTCGGGCATGAACCCGCCCATCTCGGCCAGCCGGCCGTTGCAGAACAGGAGGCGGCCCTCGCTGTCCAGCAGGGCCAGGCCTTCGTTGAGCGCCTCCACCACGACCCGGTACTTCTCCTCGGAGGCGCGCAGGGCGTCATGGGCCCTCACCCGCTCGGACACGTCGTCGGCCAGCAGGAGCAGGAGGCGCTCCCCCCGGCTCGTGAAGGGGACGAAATGGGCCACCACCCACACCTCCGTCCCGAAGGAGGAGGTGAAGTGGCATTCGAGCTCCTGCTCGGCTCCCGTGGCCAGGGCGCGGTCCGCGGCCTCCCGCAAACCCGAGGCCCTCCAGGAGGGGACGCGGCGGAAATTCTGCCGGAGCAGCCCCTCCCGGGTGCCCTGGACGATGCGGGCCGCCGCTTCGTTGGCCATGAGGCAGGCGCCGTCGGCAGCCTGGTAGAGCATGATCCCCGTGGGGCTGGCGGCGATGAGCTTCTGGTTCAGGGAGAGCACTTCGGTGAGATCCAGCTGGGCCTCCACCCGTTCGGTCACATCCTCCAGGAACCAGAGGATGCCCTCCTCCGGCCGCGCCGGCTCCAGGAGGCTCCCGGTGAGATGGGCCCAGAAGGGGCTGCCGTCCACCCGGCGCAGGTGCACGTCGCCCTGGAACGTGCCCCCATGGTTGATGTCGTCCAGGACTCCCTGGAAGCCCTCGTAGGCCGCACCGTCCTGGTGGAAGGCACGGGTGCCCGCCCCCTGGAGGGTCTCCGGGTCCGCCCCGAACACCGCCGCGGCCCGTGGGTTGGCCCAGCGCAAGGTCCGGTCCTGGAGGAGGAGCACCCCCACGGGAGCCTTTTCCAGCCCTTCCAGGAAGGCGGCGGGACCCGGCCTGCGCTCCCGAAGGGCAGGCCGGAACCGCCGGCCTCCAAGGTCCAGGACGAAGCCAAGGCCGATGCCGATGCCCATGCCCAGGCCCAGGAAGGTGAGGATCATGATGAGGGGCGGCAGGTGGGGCATCCGGTTCAGTCCCTCGGGGTGAGCGCATCGGCCAGGTCGACCACCACCATGGTGCCATAGTCCTTGTGGGGACCGATGGCGGCTCCGGCCACCCTGAACCGCCGGTCGAAGAGGTTGCGGCGATGCCCCCGGTCCGGCACGCCGTCGTCGATGACGAGCTGGATCACGGTCATGCGCGGCGTCTCGTCGCCGTAGTTGATCACCTCGGCCGAGAGGCCCTGGATGCCCGCGTAGCGCTTGATCCGGGCGCTGGGGCCGGAACCGTCCGTGCCCTTGTGGCCGGTGGCCCCGGTGGGGCCCTGGTCCCGCACGTGGTCCACGGCGGCGCGGTGCAGCGCCTCGTCGTAGACGATGAGCTCCATCACCGGTTCCACCTTCTCCAGGAACTCGGCGGCCTCGATGATCGCGGCCCGCCCCTCGTTGGTGCGGATGGGAACGTGGTCCCGGAGGCGCCAGAGCGTGCCCTCGAACCGGGTGCCCAGGGCCCTGAGGTACTTGGCGTATTCCCGGGGGAACCGGCGGATCTTGTTGATCTCCCGCACCACGGCGACCTCGGCCGGCGTGGAGGGCCTGGCCTGGAGGGTCGCCTCCTGCGCCTGGAGACAGGCGGTCATGAGCGTCATGGCCAGCAGGGAACGGATCACGGCGACCTCCGGATGGAGGATTCTACTGCTCTTCCCCGCGCCTGGGCGTCCCCTCGGGATCGAAAAGGTAGCCCACGCTGCGGACCGTGTGGACCCACTTCGGGGCGTGGGCATCCTTCTCCATGGCCCGCCGGATGCGCACGATGAAGTTGTCCACGGTCCGGGTCGTGGGATAGGTCTCCTCTCCCCAGACCTTGTCCAGGATGTCGGTGCGGCTTACGACCTGGCCGGCCTGTTCCATCAGCAGCTTGAGGATCATGCACTCCTTGACGCCCAGCACGAAGGAGCCGTGGGGCCCCTCGCCGCAGTAGTTCTCGAAGTCCACCCAGTGCGGCCCGAACTTCTGGCGCCCGCCCAGGCTCCGGTTCCGGTACCAGTCCTCCCGCCTCAGGATGGCGCGGATCCTCAGCAGCAGCTCCACCACCTGGAAGGGCTTGCCCAGGTAGTCGTCGCCCCCGGTCTCGAAGCCGCGGACGCGGTCGTCCTCGGTGTTCTTGGCGGTGAGGAACAGGATGGGCGTGTAGTTCTTGGCTTCGCGGGCTTTCTGGCAGACCGTGAAGCCGTCCATGGCCGGCAGCATCACATCCAGGATCACCAGCTCGTACTGCCCGGTGAGGATCTCCCGCAGGGCCTCGTCCCCCCGCGTGACCCAGGTGCAGGGCAGGCCCTCCAGCTCCAGGTTGAGCCGGATCCCCTCCGCCAGGCTCAGCTCGTCTTCAACCAGGAGGATCTTGGGGTCGATCATGGCGGGTTCCTGCATGGGCCTGAACGTTATGGATAGAATGTGAGCTACGGAGTGCCGGATGGTTCCCTACCTGAGTATCGTGATCCCCATTTACAATGAAGAGGCAAATATTACCAACCTTTGGACGCGCCTGTCCAAAGTGCTGGAGGCCCACTTCACGGATCCGGGGAAGACCTGGGAGGTGATCTTCACCGATGACGGCAGCCGGGACGCCTCGCTGGCCATGCTCCTGGCCATCGCCGAGGGCGAGCCGCGGGTGACCGTCCTGGAATTCAACCGCAACTACGGGCAGCATTCCGCCATCTTCGGCGCCTTCTCGGTGGTCCGGGGCGAGGTGGTGGTCACCATGGACGCCGACCTCCAGAACCCCCCCGAGGAGATCCCCAAGCTGGTGGCCAAAATCGAGGAGGGCTTCGACGTCGTGGGCGGCTGGCGCCAGGGGCGCACCGACAACGACAGCTTCCTGCGCACCCTCCCCAGCAAGATCGTCAACGCGATCACCCGCACGACCACCGGGGTCCGGCTCCACGACTACGGCTGCATGCTCAGGGCCTACCGGCGGGAGATCGTGGACGCCATGCTCCTGTGCAAGGAGCGGTCGAGCTTCATCCCGGCCCTGGCCAACAGCTTCGCCAAGCGCATCGCGGAAGTGCCCGTGGGCCATGCCGAGCGGGCTGCCGGCGACTCCAAGTACGGCTTCTGGAAGTTGATCAACCTGCAGTTCGACCTCCTCACCAGCTTCTCGCTCCTGCCCCTGCAGATGCTCAGCATCCTGGGCGTGATCATCTCGGGCCTGGGCATCGGCTTCGGCATCTTCCTCCTCGCCTACCGGATCCTCCATCCGGAAGGGTCGGTGCAGGGGGTGTTCACCCTCTTCGCGGTGCTGTTCTTCTTCGTGGGGGCCCAGTTCCTGGCCTTCGGCCTGCTGGGCGAGTACATCGGGCGGATCTACCAGGAAGTGAGGGACCGCCCCCGCTACGTGATCAAGAGGCACCACGGGGCCGGGGACGGGGACCGTGCCTGAGCTCTCCCCCACCGCCCCGGAAGGTCCGGCGGGACCTCGCCCCCGGATCATCTTCGTCGAGGATGATCCCATGCTCCTGGAGCTTATGCGGGAGACCATGGAGGACATGGCCCCGGCCTGGGACATGACTTTCGTGGACAGCGGGAGCAAGGCCCTGGCGGCCTTCGCCGCCGCGCCCTTCGATGTGGTCGTCGCCGACCTCTGGATGCCGGGCATGGACGGCGCCCAGCTCCTGCAGAAGATCCTCGTGCGCTACCCGTCCACCGTGCGCTTCGTGCTCTCGGGCTGCGACGATGCGGAGCTGGCCGCCTCGGTGGTGGACCGGGCCCACCAGTTCGTCCGGAAGCCCTGCGACCCGACCTTCCTCAAGTCGATCCTCCGGCGGACCTTCCATCTGGGCGCCCAGGTGCACAACGACCATGCCAAGGAGCTGGTGGCCCGCATCGGACGGCTACCCAGCGTGCCCTCCCTCTACGTGGAGATCACCCGGCTCATGGGGTCGGAACGGGCCACGGTGGAAAAGCTCGGCGCGGCCATCAGCCGGGACATGGCCATGACGGCCATGCTTCTCAAGCTGGCCAATTCGGCCTTCTTCGGCCTGCGCCAGACGGTGTCGACCCCCGGGGAGGCGATCTCGATCCTGGGCATCGACCTGCTCCGCTCCCTGGTGCTGGCCCACGGCCTCTTCAGCCAGTCCGGGGGTTTCCGCTTCCCCACCTTCACCCTGGCCCACCTGTGGCGCCACAGCGTCGCCGTGGCCTCGGCCACCAAGCAGATCGCGGAACTGCAGGGCTGCGGGCGCTCCCGCTCGGCGGAATTCTTCACGGCCGGACTCCTCCACGATGTGGGCATCCTCATCCTGGCCTCCCGCTTCCCGGATGAGTACGCCCAGGTGCTCGCCACCGGACGCAAGACCGGCAGCGACCTGGAAACCGCGGAATTCCACGTCCTGGGGGCCACCCACGGCGAGGTGGGCGGCTACCTCCTGGGCCTCTGGGGCCTGCCCCCGGCGGTGGTCCAGGCCGCCTCCTGGCACCACCAGCCGCAGTTCCAGGAACCCCGGGACTTCACCCCGGCCCTGGCCGCGCACGTGGCGGACTCCCTCCTGTCCGAGGACCCCGAGCACGAGATCTTCAATTCGGCGAAGCTCGACGAGGGCCTGCTGAGAGCCATGGGCCTTTGGGAACGGGTGCCCGTCTGGCGCGAAGGCCTCCTGAAGGACCCCGCTGGCATGAACGACCTGCATTTCCAGTAGGTTCAGACCTTGGCGAGCTTGCGGGCCATGTCCATGAAGGCCAAGCTCTGCGGGCTCCCGGGATGCGCGGCCACCAGGGGCACGCCTTCGTCGCCGCCGATGCGGATGGCCAGGTCGATGGGGATCTCGCCCAGGAAGGGGAGGTCCATGCGCCTGGCCGCGGCCTTCACGCCCCCGTGCCCGAAGATCTGGGTCTCCTTCTGGCAGCCCGGGCAGATGAAGCTGGACATGTTCTCCACCACGCCGGTGATGGGCACCTTGACGGTCTGGAAGAGGCCGATGGCCTTGCGGGCATCCAGGAAGGCCACGTCCTGCGGCGTGCTGACGATGACCGCGCCGTCCACCTTGGCGTTCTGGATGAGCGAGATCTGGGTGTCGCCCGTGCCCGGCGGCAGGTCGATGAACAGGAAGTCCAGGTCGCCCCACAGGACATCGCCCAGGAACTGGGTGAGGGCCTTGTTGAGCATGGGGCCCCGCCAGATGACGGGACGGTCCTCGTCGATGAGGAAGGCGATGGACATCAGCTTGAGGCCGAACTTCTCCACGGGGATGATCTTCCCGTCCGGCGTGGCTTCGGGCCCCTCCTTGATGCCGAACATCATGCCCATGCTGGGGCCGTGGATGTCCGCGTCCAGGAGGCCGACCCTGTGGCCCAGGGCCGCCATGGCCACGGCCAGGTTGGAGGCCACGGTGCTCTTGCCCACCCCGCCCTTGCCCGAGGCCACCACGAAGCACTTCTTCACGGTGGGCAGGAGGTTCTTGAATTCGGCCTGGGGGGTGCGCTCCCACTCGATGTGGACGGTCACCTTCTCCACGCCGGCGACCGCGCCGAGGGCCTCGCCGAGGGCCTCCCGCACGAGGGCCTGCCGGTCCTGGTAGGCGTCCAGGAGCTGGAGGCGGACCGTGACTTCGGGCCCATCCACATCAATGGCCTTGACCGCCTTCAGGGCCATCAGGTTGGCGTTGGCCCCCGGAATCTGATAGGCGTTGAGGATATCGTAGATGGCGGCGCGACTGATTCTCGATCCCATGAAAGTCTCCAAACCTATAGTATGCCCAATCTATCGTAATATTCACTATGCTTCCTGCCTCCACGGCCTTTCCCCCGGCTTTCGACCTCCAGATCCTGCTGTCGCTGGGCATGGTCCTGGTGCTTTGCTCCTCCCTTCATTCCCTCCTGCTCTGGCTGGGCCATCCGCGGGAAGCCGGACTGGGCCACCTGCTGGCCGCCTCGGCCCTGCAGGGCCTGGCCCTCCTGGGTCACCTGGCCCGGGTTGCGCTTGCCACGCCGGGCTGGTCCCCCGCGGCTGTCAACGTCCTGCTCCTCCCCGCCGCGGTCTACGGCCTCTGGGCCCTCCGCCGCTACGCGGGCCTTGCCGCCCGCCCCCGGCGCCGGGAAGGGCTGATCCTGGGAGCCTGGGCCTGTCTGGCCCTGGTCTTCCACGCCACGGGGCTGGCTGCGCCCGTCCTTCTGGTCCTCCTGGCCCTGGGCAGTTCCCTGGAACTCCGGCGCCTGGCCCAGAAGGAGGGGGGCCAGGCCCCGGCCCTGGCCTGCGAGGGACTGGCCCTGGTGCTCGCCCTGGCCGCCATCGCCTCGGGCCTGCCCTCGGCCTTCTTCGCCGCCCTGCGGGGCGCCGAGGCGGCCCAGGCCCGGGCCTGGTTCGCCTTCGGCGTCCTGGGCACCCAGCAGCTCTTCACCTTCCTCCTGGCCCAGGTCCAGGGCCAGCGCATCCGCCATCGCCTTGAGGCCCTGAAGCGCACCGACGTCCTCACGGGCCTGGCCAGCGCCGAGGGCTTCCGGGGCCGCCTGGAACGCGCCGTGGGCCGGGCCCTGCGCACGGGCCGGGTGAGCAGCATCCTGGTCCTGGAACTGGACGGCTACGACACCCTGGTCGCGGCACACGGCCCGGCGCCGGTGAAGTACATCCTGGAGGCCTTCGCCACCACCCTCGACCAGACCCTGAGGGAGGCCGACTACACCGGCCGCCTGGAAGGCTGCCGCTTCACCGCCCTGCTCCACCAGACCCAGCCCACGGAGGCCCTCCTGGCCGCGGAACGCCTGCGTTCGGCCTGGGCCAATCATCCCCTGCCCCTGACCCTGCCCCAGACTCTGCCCCGGGGGCCGAGCATCCACCACCCCACCCTCAGCGGCGGCGTGGCCAGCACCCGGGAACCCATCCAGGACGCCCAGGGCCTGGTGGAGCTTGCCTTGAGCCGGATGATGTCGGTGCGCCTGGACGGCGGCGACAACCTCGTAGGGGAGCCTCTCCCCGTCTAGCGGTGGGTCCCGCAGGCCGATACTAGTTTTCCGTGTCCCGCTGCTCGGGCAGCTTCTGGGTGACGTTGCGCACGCCGCTGACCGTGAGGCCGTGCTCGTAGCTGCGGTACTGGCTCCGGAGCGGCGGCCCGGAGGGGTCCAGGCCGCGGCGGACGACGCTGCCGTCCGGGCCCAGGACCCGGCCCTTGACCGTGTCGCGGAGCTGCAGTTCCAGCATCTCGGCCACCTGCGCGGCCACGATGGGATCCACGAGGGGGAAGGCCACCTCCACCCGGTTGTCCAGGTTGCGCTGCATCAGGTCCCCCGAGGCCAGGAGCGTCTCGGGATTGCCGCCATTCAGGAAGTGATAGACCCGGGCGTGCTCCAGGAAGCGGTCGATGATCGAAACCGCCCGGATGTTGTCGGACAGCCCCCTCACCCCCGGCCGCAGGCAGCAGGTGCCCCGCACCAGCAGGTCGATCTGCACGCCGTCCTGGCTGGCTTCGTACAGGCGCTGGATCATGGGCGGGTCCACGACGGCGTTCGTCTTGAGGATCATGCGCGCGGGGCGTCCGGCCCGGGCATGCTCCCGCTCCCGGTCGATGCGGGCGTACAGGGCCTGGCGGAAGTACTGGGGGGCCATGATGAGCTTGTGCAGCGCCGGGGGGCGGGTGTAGCCCGTGAGGACGTTGAAGAGGTTGGACAGGTCCTCGCCGAATTCCTTGCGGGAGGTGAAGATCCCGATGTCGCAGTACAGCCGGGAGGTGCGCTCGTTGTAGTTCCCCGTGGAGAGGTGGCAGTACCGGCGGATGCCGTCCACCTCCTGGCGGATGACCAGACAGGCCTTGCCGTGGGTCTTGTACTGGATCATGCCGTAGACCACGTGGACCCCGGCCTTTTCCAGGCGCCGGGCCCAGGCGATGTTGCCCTCCTCGTCGAAGCGGGCCCGCAGCTCCACGATGGCAGCAACCTGCTTGCCGCGCTCAGCCGCGCGCTCCAGGGCCGCGGCGATGGGGCTGGTGGTGCTGATGCGGTAGAGGGTCATCTTGATGGCCAGGACCCGGGGATCGTCGGCGGCTTCGCGCACGAAGCGCACCACGCTGTCGTCGAAGCTCTGGTACGGGTGCATGAGGAGCACGTCGTGCCTGGCCATCGCGTCGAAGACGCTGGCGGAGGCATCCAGCTGCGGCACCGGCAGGGGCGGCATGGGGATGTCCTTGAGGTGGGGCAGGTCCAGCTGCGCGTAGAGCTGCATCAGGTCGGAAAAGGCCGCGAAGCCTTCGCTGGGGTAGAGGTCCTCGGGGGACAGGTCCAGCTCCTCGATGAGCATCTCCAGGAGCGAGGGACTCAGGCCCTCCTCGTACTGGAGGCGCACGACGGCGCCGCGCCGGCGGTCCCTCAGATGCTCCTCCACCGTCTTCATCAGGTCCTCGTTGGGATCCTCCTCCACCGGCAGGTCCGAATCCCGCGTCACCCGCAGGGCGTGGCAGTTGCGGATGGTGTAGCCGTGGAAGATCTGGGCGATGTGCATGCGCACCACATCCTCCAGCATGAGGAAGGCGTGGGTGCCCGGGGCCGAGGGCACCCGCAGGAACCGGGCCGACACCGGCGTGGGGATGGGGATGATGGCCAGTTCCGAGACGGGGAAGTTCTCCTGTTCCAGGTATTCCTCCGCCTCCAGCTCGGCCATGAGCACCAGGACCCGGTTCCCCAGGCGGGGGAAGGGGTGGCCGGTATCCACCGCCAGAGGGGTGATGAGGGGCAGCAGGTTGTGCTCGAAGTAGGCCCGGGTGAAGCGCAGCTGCTCCTCGTCCAGCTGGTCGGCCTTGAGGATGAAGATCCCCTCCTGGTTGAGCAGGGGCAGGACGACGTCATGGAAGAGCGTGTGCTGGCGGTGGGCCAGATCATGGATGCGCCGGGACACCGCCTCGAGCATCTGCCTGGGGTTGAGCCCGTCGACCCCGGCCTGGGTGATGCCCGCATCGATCTGGCGCCAGATGCCCGCCACCCGGACCATGAAGAACTCGTCCCAGTTGCTGGACGTGATGGCAAGGAACTTGACCCTTTCAAGGAGGGGGACCGTGAGGTCCTCCGCCTCCGCCAGAACCCTTTCATTGAAGGCCAGCCAGCTCAACTCCCGGTTGAGGATGTTTTCCGGTCGGGGCGCAGTTTTGCTCATGGGTGGAATTATGGCCTTGTTTGCACCAGCCGTTTTGTAAATTCCCTGGAAAGCCAAGAGGATGCCCATGGGGCACAAGGTCAAGGAGCACTTATGGGTGGTCTCCCTTTGGGATCCAGGGTAAGCTGATCGTTCGTCCAAATCCGGGACCCATGGTGGGTCCCTTATGCCAACGAGAGGGCCGGACCCCGGCCAGGTAGGAGGAATTCATGACTACAACGGAAACGCTTCAGGTCGCCCTGCGTGAAGGCACCGGCAAGTCCGCCAGCAAGGGCCTGCGCAAGGCCGGGATGATCCCGGCGGTGATCTACGGCCTCAACGAGCCCCCCGTGGGCGTGGCCATCAGCCCCAAGGTCGTGGCCCGCATCATCGCCAGCGACACCGGCATGAACTCCCTGATCCACCTCCAGCGCGAGGGCACGGAGATCAAGCGCCACGTCATCATCAAGGACCTCCAGCGCGACCCCGTCACCCGCCGCCTGATCCACATCGACTTCATGCGCGTCGACCCCGACCACAAGGTCAAGGTCAAGGTCCGCATCGTCCTGAAGGGCACCCCCATCGGCGTCAAGGAAGGCGGCCTGCTGGACTTCACCCACCGCGAGCTGGAAGTGGAGTGCCTGCCCAGCTTCATTCCCGCCCACATCGACGTGAACATCGACCACCTCAAGATCGGCGAGGCCCTGCGCCTGGACCAGATCACCCTGGACAGCCACCTGACCGTCCACGGCGATGCCCACAACGTGATCTGCTGCGTGGTCGGCAAGAAGGCTGAAGAGGAGGTCGCCGCCGAAGGCGCCGCCGCTCCCGCCGCCGCCCCCGCCAAGGCCGCTCCCGCCGCCAAGGCCCCCGCCGCCAAGGCCAAGAAGTAGTTCTTGCCCGTCCTCGTCCCGCTCGGCAACCCCGGCACCGCCTATGCGGCCACCCGGCACAACCTGGGACGGCTCATGCTCCAGCGATGGATGGCAGCGCACTGCCCCCGGCCGGGGGTGGTGCGCTCCTTTCGTACCGGGACCTTGTACCGCCTCACGGACCCCTTCCTGGCCCTGGTGCCCGGCACCTACATGAACCTGAGCGGCCAGGCCGTCGCCGAGGCCGTGGTGGCCGGCTATCCCCTCGACCGGATGATCCTCCTCTACGACGACAAGGACCTCCCCCTGGGAGAGGGCCGCTTCCGCCTGTCCGGCAGCGACGGCGGCCACAATGGCCTCAAGTCCATCTTCGAACAGCTGGGCACCCAGAAGCTCGCCCGGTTGCGCCTGGGCATCGGCCCTTTCGAGCGCCCGCTGGTGGATTTCGTCCTGGGGGAATGGACGGAGGCGGAGTGGGCCCGCATTGAGGCGATGGACGAACCCTTCGCGAACTTCATGGACCAGGTTGGCGCCAGTCAGGACCTGGGCGGAATGGTGGGCAAGGCCGGCTTCAAAATCTGAAGCCTCGCATGGGCTGTCCCTCCTTTCCCTGGGCACCGGGCACTCCTTCAACCGCGTGGTCTGGTTACATCCCCTCTTCGAAGCCCCCGCGCATCACCATTCCGCCCGACACCGAACTGAACGCCCTGGTGGTGTGGACTGGGCGCCGACAGGAGCTCCGCCTGACGCTGTGGAACCACCATAAAATCATCGGTCGTCTTGAAATCAGAGGCCACAATGGGACTGAATTTGGCGAATTGGGCTTCAGCAGTCCTGTCCAAAAACAACAATTGATAGCAAATTCGTTAATAATATTTAAGAAAATAATAATAGTTATATTATTAAAATTAATTTAATTCAAAACAATGAATAACTTAAATATTATAATTAAAAGAATAATATTTACATTATTATTTAATTACAACGTTAGATACAAATAGACTAGGGAAACATAGGCTGACAGTCTATAATCACGTTGAGTTATAGGTACGCATCCAACATGAAGTCCTGGCATTTTTTGACCACTTAAGCCAGCGAATGGAACGACGGAGTCCCTTCCGCGGAGACGCTGCATGGGCGAGCTACCCTCCAATTCTTGCTGGCAAGCTCATAGCATGAGCCGGCCAGTGGCTATGCCCCAGCCTCGGGCCCTTGGGGGAAGCATCAACCCCGATGGCCAAGTGGACGGCACGCAACTCGAGGCCGTATGGGATCTTGACCCGACCCTCGCTATCCCCATCATCCATCTCCGCGGGGGCGCGATTGGACCCTCCCCCACGTGGCGCGAGGCAACAGACTGGGCCAAGGCCAATGTCCGAGGGGCCTATAGGAACCTGACCACGGACTGGACGGTTACCGTGGGGGCCAACGGCATCCATGAGGGCATCCACCGCCTGGCGGCCGCTGGGGTCCCGGAGGCCATCACCGCCATCCCGGACCTCATCGCGCTCGCCATCCCGATCGACACCGGGCCTGACCTGAAGAGACGAAAGCACGTCTACCGGGTCCACCGCCTCATCGGTGCCCTGTCGACCCGTGGGAAATCCTACCGGGCCCTCATGACCCTCCTGGATACCCGGGATGGCCTTGGCTACCACGGCCATCAGATTGAGGCACTGGGCATGGAAAGGCCCGGGGATTTAGGCGAGGGAACTGGGGGCCTGGGCCCTTTATCCGAGTCGCATCCACCGGGCACCATCAGTCTGGGGCAACTCTTCACAGGTTTCAAGCTCCATACAGGAGGAAGAAAGCCTTAGGGAGGTGCGACTGTGGTCAAGGCTTGTAAACCCCGCAGCCGATGACCATGTCCTTGCACATCATGACGAAGGAGGTCTTGTCTTCCACCTTGTTGGTGCGGGGATCGAGGCGCTTGTAGTCCAGCCAGCCAGAGCCCTTGGTCTTGGCCAGCTCGATGAAATCGTGGATGTAGGGCTTGCCGTCCGGATCCTTCAGGGCCATCCGGTTCATGCCGACGGTGCCCTGCGGGTTGAAGCCGATCCCCCTGCACACGCCTTGCTGGTCGTAGATGAAGAGGTAGAGGTCGCTGCCCGACCCCACATGGAAGCGTCCATCGGCCTGGTTGGTCTGGGCGATCAGCTTGTCCATGCCGTTCTGGTTGGCGAAGTCCACCGCCACCCGGACGATCTTTTCAGCCTGCGCCTTCGTGTGGGCCTGGGCCTGGACGACAGCGCAGGTAGCCAGGGCCATGGTAGCCAGGATGAGGGAACGCATGGGCACCTCCATTAATTTCAGATGATAATATCCGTTTTATGGGGGACCCTAGGCGAAATTCGAAGTTTCACCTGTGAAAAACGAGCATTCCCTGAGACACTGAAGGTTCGCGTCCCCGCCTGGGGACCTCCTTGCTCCGGAGCAGTACCGGGGCTTCACATCCACAAGGAGGAATGATGCGTCGCTATGAGACCATCTTCATCGCCTCCCCCACGTTGACTGACGAACAGGCTGAAGAGCTTGTGAAGCACTTCGAGGGGATCATTGCCGAGCAGAATGGCGAGCTGCTCAAGACCGAAAAGTGGGGCCGCAAGAAGCTGGCCTACGAAGTGCAGAAGTTCAGCGAGGGCTACTACACCCTGTTCGACATGAACGCGGGTCCCACCCTCATCGCCGAACTCGAGCGGCGCTTCCGCAACCACGATTCCGTGATCAAGTACATGTCCGTCCGCATGGACGAGCAGACCAAGGCCGCCGAGCGCCAGAAGGTGCGCTACGAGCGTGAGGGCCGCCGCAAGGCCCAGGCCGGGATCAAGGAACGTTCCCTTGAAGAGGTGATGGGATGAAGCGCAAGGCTGATGCCAAGGGGAAACCCAAGAAGAAGAAGGTATTTGGCGGACGACGGTCGAAGTTCTGCAAGTTCTGCGTCGAGAAGTCCACCTTCATCGACTACAAGGACGTCAAGACCCTGGGCGGGTTCACCCCCGAGCGCGGCAAGGTCCTGCCCCGCCGCACCAGCGGCGTCTGTGCCCTCCACCAGCGCATGCTCGTGGAAGCCATCAAGCGCGCCCGCAACATCGCGCTGCTGCCCTTCGCGACCGACTAGTTTCGATTCTTGATGAAATCAGGAGCCTTGTGCGGACTCGCCGCACGAGGCTCCTGGTCGTTCAACGCAATTTTTTCAGATAGAATGGTCTTATGAGCGAAACCGCCACCAAGAAAATGCCGCCTCCCCCCCTCCGGGGGCCCAAGGCCTTCGAAGCGTCCTGGAAGCCCATTCTCCTGAACTGGCTGGTGCCGGGGCTGGGCTACTGGGTCATCGGCGAGAAGGGCCGCGCCAAGGCGCTCTTCGGGGTCTCGATGGCCTTCCTCCTCCTGGGCTACCTGCAGCTCCAGTACGGGGCCGTGGACGGCATCCGGGGCGGCGTCTACGTGCCCAAGGTCAATCCCATCGAGTGGATGCCCACCCTGGGCGCCGCGGCCACGGCGGGCGCGGGCCCGGTGTACGCGCTCTTCGGCTACCTCTTCGGGGGCGTGGGCACCGAGCCGGTGCGCAACCTGGTGCAGGAGTACGGCGCCACCTACGTCATGGTCACGGGCCTCCTGAACTGGCTCTGCTGCTTCGACATCTTCGACCGCACCACGGGCCGCTGGCTGTGGCGCGTGCCCGCGGACGAGCACGAGGACCTCGAGGCACCGGACGCGCGCAGGGAGAAGGACGCCCCCGCCCCCCGGTGAGGCCGGCCAGCGGCAGTCCCCAGGCCCCCGGCCCGACGCGGGCGTTGGCAAGGCGGCGCCTGTGGGCCGTGGCCTTCGCCGGGTTCTCGGCCTTCCTGGGCCTGTATGCCACCCAGCCCCTCCTGCCCCTCCTGGAACGCCTCTTCCATGCGGGCAAGGCCTCCGTCAGCCTCACCCTCACCGCCGCCACCCTCGGCGTGGCCATCGCGGCGCCCCTGGTGGGGTCGGTGGCGGACCACTTCGGCCGGAAACGGGTCATGGTGGCTTCGGCCAGCCTCCTGGCCCTGGCGACCCTCCTGGACGCCACCGCCACCGGTCTCCCCTCCCTGGTCTTCTGGCGCTTCCTCCAGGGGCTCTTCACGCCGGGGGTGTTCGCGGTGACCGTGGCCTACGTGCAGGAGGAGTGGGCCGAGGGGGGCCTCGGCGGGGCCATGGCCACCTACGTCGCCGGCACCGTGCTGGGCGGCTTTTCCGGAAGGATCCTCTCGGGGCTCGTCGTCTCCCGCTGGAACTGGCACTGGGCCTTCGTGGTCATCGGCTGCCTGGGCGGCGGCGCGGCCCTGGCCCTGCACCTCTGGCTCCCCCCCGAACGGCATTTCGCGGCCCGGCCCCGGGGGAACCCCCTCCTGGCGGGCATGGCCGGGCACCTGCGCAACCCTCGCCTACTGGCGACCTTCGCGGCCGGGTTCGGGCTGCTGTTCACGCTGGTGGCCACGTACACCTACGTGACCTTCCACCTCGCGGCCGAACCGTTCCGCCTGGGCCCTCTCGCCCTGGGCTCCCTGTTCTTCACCTACCTCATCGGCGCGGCCATCACGCCCCCCTGTGGCCGGTTCATCGACCGTTTCGGCCACCGGGCGACCCTGGCGGTGGCCATGGGCCTGGGCGCCTGCGGCATGCTCCTCACCTTGCTTCCTGAACTGGGACTGGTCGTAGCCGGCCTGTCTCTCTGCTGTTCGGGAGTCTTCGTGGCCCAGGCCTGCACCACCAGCTACATCGGCCTGGCCACGGAGCAGGGACGGGCGCTGGCGGTGGGCATGTACGTCACCTGCTACTACCTGGGGGGCAGCGCCGGCGCCGAGCTGCCGGGATTCCTGTGGCACCTGGGCGGGTGGCCGGTCTGCGTGGCCCTGGTCATGCTCGTGCAGGCCCTCACCATCGCCGTCACCCTCACCGGCTGGCGCGCCAGGCCGGGCTTCGGGGCCAAAGGCGGGGCGTCCCATGGGTGACACCCTGTTCACCCGCCACTTCCTGCTGGTCTTCGCCATCACCTTCATCACCTTCTTCGCGGCCTTCCAGCTCTTCCCCACGGCGCCCCTGCGGCTGGAGGAGCTGGGGGCGACCCTGGCGGAATCCGGACGGTTCATGACCGCGTTCACGGCCGGTTCCGCCACAGGCGCACTGTTCACGGGGCCTCTGGGGGACCGGGTGGGGCAGCGGCGCATGGTGGTGGGCTGCGCGGTGGGCTACGGGGTGCTCCTGGGCCTCTACGGCCTGCTCGAAGTCCGGTGGGCCTTCTACGTCCTGGCCTTTCCCCACGGGGTGGTGTGGTCGGGCCTGCTCACGGCCACCATGGCCACCCTCGGCCATGTCCTGCCCCCGCACCGCAGGGCCGACGGGTTGTCCATCTACGGCCTGGCCAGCCCCGGGGGCGTCGTGGTTGGGCCCCTGGTGGGCCTGGCTGTATACGCAAGGTGGGGCTTCCCGCCCATGGCGACCTTCCTGGGCGCCCTCTTCATGGTCCTGGGCCTGCTGGCCCTGAGCCTGCCAAAGGACCCGGAGAACCTGGAGCGCCGCGCGGCCTTCCAGTTCCCCGGCAAGGTCATGACCGCCCCCTGCCTGGTGCTCTTCGCCACGGCCCTGGGCTACGGCGCCCTGGGCACCTACACGGCCCAGGAGGCCATCACGCAGCGTTTCCCTCCGCTCTTCGGGCACCTCCCCACCCAGGCGGCCTTCCTCTCCAGCATGGCCATCGGCATGGTGGCCATGCGGATCTTCATGACCCGGGTGGGCTTCGGCAGGAAGCCCACCCGGCTCCTGCCGGGCATGGTCCTCACCGCCGCGGGCGGCCTGACCCTGCTGGCCATCCTGCCCGGCGGCCCCCTGCGCCATGCGCTCTCCGCCCTCCTCTACGGCGGCGGCTACAGCATGGTGCACACCCTGGTGAACGCCCACGTCCTGGACATGACCCATCCCAACCGCCGGGGCGCCGCCTTCGGCGCGACGCTGTTCGCCTTCGATTCGGGCATCGGCATCGGCTCCTTCCTCATCGGCGGCATCATCGGGTGGGCCTGCCACCGCTTCGGGGCCGCGGGCTTCCGGGCGGGCTGGGCCGCGGCGGCCCTCTTCGCCTTCGCGGCCCTGCCGCTGAGCCGGCGCCTTTTGCGGGAAACCGAACCCGTAAGTTAAGATCGACAAGACCGCTTCACCGGAAGGCCCCCATGCCCCGCACCAAGATCCGCCTTCTGGCGCTGCTGACCGTTCTGCTCATCGTCCTGTTCAGCCTCCTGCGCCTGGCCTTCCTGCTGCGCTTCGGCGCCTTCGCCTCGGCCTGGCACGCACTCTACATCGGCCTCAAGTTCGATGCGCGCCTGGCGGCCATCCTCATCCTGCCGGCGATGTTCCTGCTCAGGCGCGGGACCCCGGGGCGCCCGGCCCGGACCCTCCTGGGCGCCCTGACGCTGGTGGCGGCCCTGGCCCTGTACGTGGTTCTGATCCTGGTGGCCATGGTCGACAACGAGGCCGCCAAGCCCTGGCTCCTGGCCTTCCTTGCCGCCTGCGGGCTCTCAAGCGCCCTGTGCGGCGGCTACGGCGTGGCCTCCCACCGTTCCGCGCGACGCATCTGGGCCGCCTTCGCCCTGGGCTCCCTGACCACCGTCCTCCTGGCCTACGTGCTGGACTTCGGGGCCTACGGCTACATCCACACCCGCCTCAACGGCACCCTGCTCATGTTCACGGAGAATGCGGGGACCAGCCTGGGCATGGTCTGGCAGAGCTATCCGGTCCTGCGCATCGCCCTGGCCCTCGGGGCCCTGCTGGCCCTGGCCGGGTGGGGCCTCGTGAAGCTCTCGGGGGCCTGGACCGAGCTCCCGGGTCGCACCTGGCCGCGCCTGGGCCGGAACGCCCTGGCCACCCTGGCCCTGCTCGGCCTCATGTGGGGCCGGTGGTCGGCCTACCCCCTGCGCTGGGCCGAGGCCTTCGTCCTGCCGGGCACCTTCCAGGCCCATCTCGCCCTCAACCCGGTGCTGTTCTTCCTGGAAACGCGCCGGGACATGGACGGCGGCTACGACCTCGCGAAGGTGCGGGAGCTGGCGCCCGTGATGGCGGACTACTTCGGCATCAAGCCCGCCCTGGACGCGGAGGGCCTGCCCACCCTCCTGCGCACCGGTACCCCCAGGCCCCTCATCCCGGCAGGCGGCCCCCGTCCCAACGTGGTCTTCATCCAGCTGGAGAGCTTCGCCGGCTTCAAGACGGGCGTCCTGGGCAACCCCCTGGATCCCACGCCCTACTTCGACGGCCTGTGCCGGGAGGGCCTGTTCTTCGACCGGTTCTATGTGGCCATGGAGAACACCAGCCGCAGCATGTTCGCCACCCTCTTCGGGGTGCCCGACGTGAGCGCCGTGGAGAACGCCACGCGCAACCCGATGCTCGTGGAGCAGGGCACGGCCCTCTCCTGCCTGGACAGCTACGAGAAGACCTTCTTCCTCGGCGGCAGCGCCAACTGGGCCCAGATCCGGGGCGTGCTGAAGAAGAACTTCCCCAACCTGGCCATCCACGAGGAAGGCTCCTTCCACAGCCCCGTGGTGGACGTGTGGGGCATCTGCGACGCGGACCTCCTGCTGGAAGCCAACGCATTCCTGCGCACCCGGCCGGGCCCCTTCTGGAGCTACGTCCAGACTTCCGGCAACCACCCGCCCTTCACCATTCCCAGGCACCTCAAGGACTTCCGCACGACCCGGCTGGACCCCGCGACCCTGGCCGCGGGCGGCTTCACCGGCAACGAGGAGTTCAACGCCGTGCGGCTCATGGACTACAGCCTCCAGGCCTTCTTCGAGGCCGCGAAAAAGGAGCCCTACTTCAGGAACACGATCTTCCTCATGTGGGGCGATCACGGCCTGCCCCGGGGCACGGAGGATCCGCGCTTCGACGACGCCTTCCGCAACAACGTCGACAAGCGGTTCGACGACCTCAAGCTGGCCATCCACAACGTCCCGTTCCTCATCTACGCCCCCGGCCTCCTCAAGCCGCGCCGGGTCCACACCGTCGCCGCCCAGATGGACATCCTCCCCACGCTCGCCAGCCTCATGGGCCAGCCCTGGCACACCGCCACCCTGGGCAAGGACCTGCTGGATCCGGCCTTCGCGGAGAAGTCCGCGGCCTTCGCCTTCACCACCTTCCGCAGGCCCCCCCGCATCGGGCTCCTGCAGGGGGACTACTACCTCACCGTGGACCCCGGCGGGCGCTCGCAGTTGTTCCGCACGGACACCCCGGACCCGGGCGACCTGGCTGCCCAGGACCCCCAGCGCGTCCAGCGCATGCGCACCCTGGCCGAGGGCTTCCACCAGTGGTCGAAATTCCTGCTGTCCCACAACCATCCAGCTGGCAACAAAAACCCTTAATTTTCCAAAGCCATCGTATTAGGTTGCTTCCTGGGGCCAAGGTTGCGAAAATAAATCGTATCGAGGTTTGACATGGATGGAATCCGCCCTGGCGTGTGCATGATCTGGAAGCCCGCGGGGGGAGGCATCTCGGCCCTGGTGACGATCATCGCGGTGGACCTCGACCGGGACAAGGCGCAGGTCCACGTCAAGCGCGCCTCCACCGGCGTCTGCGCCGCCCACTGGGTGGACATGGCGGCCCTGGCCGAGGCCACGGGGGAAGCCAGACCCTGCTCCTGCCTGGACAAGCCCAGCGAACCAAGCGAGAACCACGCGGCCTAATTTACTGAGGTGGGACCGCCCGGTCGCTTCGCTCCCTCTGATGCAACGCATGCGTTGCATCCCCTCAGACTCCCCCACCTGCTGCCCTGGCAGAGCCCGGGCAGCAGGTCTGGGCATTCTCAAGGCACCTGGAACTCGTCCCAGCTGGCGTGGACCCAGTCCACGATCCGCGGCATCCAGGCATCGAAGTCGTGCGTGCCCTTGGGATCCAGGGTCATGGGGATGCTGTCGGGCAGCAGGTGGAGGTGCTGGGTGGGCGGGACCCGGGTGTCCTCCTGGCCGTGCAGGACCCGCCACTCCGGCCGGCTCGCAGCCCGCTGGATGGCATCGGGGCTGAGCTGGGACCAGGGGCTGCACACCGACAGGCGCAGGGGCGAGGGGGAGAAGGCCGCCAGGAGGCCCCCGAAGCTGAAGCCCACGGTGAGGTGGGGGACCCGGGTGCCCAGGAAGGCGTTCATCTCGTCCCAGGCCTGCACGAAGACCCGATCCATGGGCTTGCCCTCGGGGGGAAGGTGGACGGCCTGCAGGGTGGGGCGCAGGTAGACCGCGTTCTCCCAACCCCCGGCCCGGAGGCTTTCCTCCAGGAGCTTGACGGTGCCCAGACCGCTGCCGCCCAGGCCATGGAGGAGGAGGATGGAAGAAGGTGAAGGCATATCCTGCCATCATGCCATGGCGCCCACCCCATGGCCAGCGTTCGGTCAAGGTGGCGAGCGTTCCCATAGGGGTGGTGGGCTTAAACTTGGCGAAATGCCCTTGTCAGCGTTTTTTTCCCCGCCTTGAAATCAGCTCCGGCGATGGACCTTGGCACCGGTATGGCTGGCCTGGTCGCGGCACTTCACGATCATCTCGTCGATGTTCACATGGCTGGGCAGGGCCAGGGCCCAGCGGATGCACTCGGCCACATCCCCGGCGGAGAGGGGCTCGGCCCCCTGGTACACCGCCTTGGCCTTGGCCTCGTCCTGGAGCCGCACCAGGGAGAATTCCGTCTCGGCCATGCCCGGGTCCACGCTGGTGATGCGGATGGGTTCGCCGCAGAGTTCCAGGCGCAGGGTCCGCACCAGGGCCTTGAGGGCGAACTTGCTCGCGCAGTAGGCGCCGCCGCCCTCGTAGACCGCGTGGCCCGCGGTGGAGCCGATGGTGAAATAGTGGCCCCAGCCGCTCGCGCGCACATGGGGCAGGGTGGCCTTGATGGTGCGGATGACGCCCTCCACGTTGGTATGGAGCATGGCCTGCCAGTCCTCCTCCAGGACCGACTCGATGCGGTCCAGACCCCGGGCGAGACCCGCGTTGGCCACGACCACGTTGAGCCCGCCCAGGGCCTGCGCGGCCTCCCCGACGAAGGTGTCCACATTGGAGGTCTCCCGGGTGTCCAGGTAGCCTGCGAAGGTCCGGACGCCATACTCGCTCGCCAGCTCCTCGGCGAGGGCCTGCACGCGTTCCACGCGCCGGGCGCCCAGGGCCAGGTGGCAGCCCTCCCTCGCGAGCAGACGGGCCGTGGCGGCGCCAAAACCGGAGGAAGCGCCCGTGATGAGGGCGATGGGATGTTCAGGTCGCATGGAAGCTCCTAACGTGGGAAGGCAGACAGGCAGGGCGCTGTGGCGCTTGGGGACGCTTTCCAGTCTAACCCTTCACCGTGGGCCTTCCGTGACCGGAGTCTGGATTTTCCATGAGTCGGCGGCTTGAAAAAAAACTTCTTTTTTTATATTTTTTGGGGAACTTTTGGGAATCCTATATTATTCTCATGGTCCTAATCTATTTCTCATCTCCAGCCAGGGGGGTCCGTTTTCGAACGGATCATTACTGGTGCCTTTGCCTCCTCACCTGGGAGGAGCCGAAGGCGAACGCTTTCCCCAGGCATCATTTTCTAGGAAGTTGCAATGGCTCAAGGCACCGTCAAGTGGTTCAACGCCGAAAAGGGCTTCGGATTCATCACCCCCGACGAGGGTGGGGCCGATCTGTTCGTTCACCACACCGCCATCCAGGACCGTGGCTTCCGCACGCTCCAGGAGAACCAGCGGGTGAGCTTCGATGTCGCGCAGGGTCAGAAGGGACCCCAGGCCACCAACGTCGTCAAGCTGTAGGCACCCGCATGGCCCCCGCCCCCCCTGGGGCGCCCGGGGGCCAGGCCGTTCCGACCTTTCCGCTCCGCGGTTGCTGTCGGCTCCGTCTGCTGTCATGCTCTCCCCGATGGTCCGAAAGCTGGACCCTTTTCTCCCATGCACCCGGGAGTCCCACTCCCCCCGGCACCTTGGCCTGGCAAGGGCCCTGACTGGAAAATCCCAGGAACCCGGGGCGCGACCCCGCAGGAAGAAGGCACCATGTCTGAAGGCACCGTCAAGTGGTTCAACGCTGAAAAGGGCTTCGGCTTCATCACCCCCGATGGGGGTGGCGCTGATCTGTTCGTCCACCATTCCGCCATCCAGGATCGGGGTTTCCGCACCCTGACCGAAAACCAGCGCGTGAGTTTCGAAGTCGCCCAGGGCCAGAAGGGCCCCCAGGCCACCAACGTCGTCAAGCTCTGAGAGGAATAAGCAGTTCAAAGAACAAGCGGGTGGCTGTGCTAGCCACCCGCTTGTTTTTGGCATGAAATTTACATTATTGAAAGTCGCAAGAAGCATCGCTAGCCTTGCAATGGGATCATCCCAGGCCAAGGACGGGAGCATGTCATCTGGTTCAGTGAAGTCCTACAGTGCCCAGAAGGGCTTCGGTTTCATCACGCCCGATGAAGGGGGGCCGGACATCTTCGTCCACCATTCCGCGGTCCAGACCGGCGGCCACCGCACCCTCGACATCAATGCCCGGGTCCATTTCGAGATCATCCAGGGCTCGCGTGGTCCCCAGGCGACCCAGGTGGTGCGGGTCTGAATACCAGGCCCAAGGACCGGTGGAGGGATTGCTAATTCCGTGACGGCCCCTAAGCTCTAGGTTGGAGGCTCCATGGGGCGACAGACGGGCGGAACGGGTGAAGGCTCCCGTGGCTACATCCTGGCCATGCTGCTGGCGGTCATCGTCGCCCTGGGCATCTTCCTCACGGCCGCCCTGCCGTCCCTCTCGGCCGAAGTCCAGCGGGACCAGGAAGCGGAACTGATCTTCCGGGGCGAGGCCATCGCGGCGGCCATCAAGACCTACCGGGCCAAGACCGGCGGCTACCCCCTGAACCTCGAGGACCTCACCAAGCTCCGGCCGCCCATCCTCCGCAAGCTCTACCTGGATCCCATGACCCGGGAAGGGGAATGGGACCTCATCACCGCGGTGCAACCCGGCGCCTCCGGCGACAAGACCGGCCTGCCCATCGTGGGCGTACGGAGCACCTGCAAGAAGGACAGTTTCCGGGTCTACAACGACAAGACGCTCATCAGCGACTGGTCCTTCTCGGCCGCCCCGAACCTCCTGGGCATCCCGGGGGCCGGGGCCGCGGCGGCCGCGCTGACGGCCCTCAATGGCGGACAGGCGAACAACGTCCAGGGTGGCAACATCCCCCAGGCCGGCAACGGAGCCATGGGCTCTGGGCAGTCGGGAGCCCCCCAGGCGCCCCCGGGCAACCCACCCGCCAATCCGGCTCCCCCCGTCAATCCCTAGTGCCCAGCCCCGAGCGTTCATGATTCGTCGCACCCTCCTTGCCCTCTGCCTGCTCCTTGCCCTGCCTGCCTCCCCCTCCAGTCCCATGGACGCCTGGGTCCACCGCATGGAGTCCAGGTCCATCAAGGCCTCCGTGGGCATCTGGGAACTGGACACCGGCAAGCTCCTGGAAGGCCATCAGATGGACCTCCAGCTGGTGCCGGCCTCCACCACCAAGCTCCTCACCACCTACGCCCTGCTCAAGACCTGGAAGCCCGACTACGAGATCCACACGGAGGTCTGGGGCGAGCTCAAGGGCGGCACGGTGGCGGGGGACCTGGTCTTCAAGGGCGCGGGGGACCCTTTCCTCACCTCGGAGCGCCTCTGGCTCATGGCCGAGGCGCTCAAGGAGCGGGGCGTCACCACCGTAAAGGGCCGGGTCCGCCTGGACCAGAGCGCCTTCGACGGGCAGTTCTACGGCAACGGCTGGGAGCACACCTCCTCCAACACGACGCCGCCCATCCTGCCGCTCTCGGTGAATTTCAACAAGGAGGGCGGACACCTGGTGGCCGACCCCGACCGCCTCGCGGTGGAGACCTTGACCCGGATCCTCCGGCAGGACGGGATCGCCGTGGAGGGCGGAATTATTGGCGATGGGGAGCTTCGCAAACTCATCGCCTTCCCCTCCCTGCCCCTGCGGGACCTCATCGGCAACATCAACAAGTATTCCAACAACTTCATGGTCGAGATGCTGCTCAAGCGGTTCGGCTCGGGCACCTGGCCCCAGGGCATCCGGCAGGTCCAGGCCTTCTACAGCACCTTGTTCGGCCTGGGTCCGGACAAGGTCGACCTCACGGACGGCTCGGGCCTGAGCAAGGACAATCACCTTTCGGCCCGCACCCTGGCCATCGTCCTGCGCGCGGCCTGGCATGACTTCGAGGTGGGGCCCGAGATGGTCGGCTCCCTCAAGATCATCGGCGGCGAGCCCTTCCGCCTCCACATCAAGGACCCCAACCTGGCCCGCCGGATCCGCTGCAAGACCGGCCACCTCAGCGGGGTCACCAGCGTGTGCGGCTACCTGCAGACCCTGGACGGCAGGGAGCGGGTCTTCGCGATCATCCTCAACGGCCCCGCCGACGACACGGACGTCTGGGACCTGGTGAAGCGCTGGGCGAATTAGGCCTTGGCGACCATGAGATCGGCCACCGCCTGGCGGAGCTTTTTCAGGTCGAAGGGCTTGCCCAGGCTGGGGAGCCTGGCCGAGTCCAGGAACGCGCGGGTCTCGGGATCGAAGGAATCGCCGGTGGTGAAGAGGATCCGCCTGGCCATGGGGGCCTGGTTCTGCTGGATCCAGTCGAAGAACTGGATGCCGGAGAGGCCCGGCATGCGGATATCCGAGACGATGAGGTCGTAGGAGGCGCCCTGCAGCTTCTGGATGGCCTCCGAGGCCATGGAGCAGGACGTCACCTCGCAGCCCCAGGAGCCGATGGCGTCCACGAGGCATTCGAGCAGGAACTGCTCGTCGTCGACCACGAGGATCCGCGCGCCCTGGAGGTCGGCGGGAGTTGGGGCCACAGGGGATGCTTCGGTCATGGGCAACTCCACCAGATATGCGTTCCCAAGTCCATCCTGACTTCGGATGGTGATCTTTCCACCATGGGCTTTCACCACCGCGGAGATGACGCAGGCCCCCAGGGAGTCGGCGTCAGCGACCTTGCCCAGATCGAAGACCTGCTTGGCCTGCTCGGGCGTCAGGGCGGTCCCGGTATCCTGGGACACCAGCTGCAGGCCCGTGGCCACCTGGCGGGTGCCGATGCGAAGCCGCTTGGCCGTGGGGGACTTGGAAGCGGAACGGAGGCCCACCCGCAGCATGCAGAGCAGCCCTTCCCGCATCATCCCGGGGTCCAGGGCGGCCTGGCCGAGATTGGGGTCCAGGGAGAACTCCATGGACACGCCTGCGGCGGCGGCTTCGGCCTCGAGGCGCTTGGCGGCCTCCTGCACCAGGAGGTTCAGGTTGACATGCTCCAGGCGGGGCACGGCTGGCGAGCAGATCATGAGGAGCGGCTTGAGGAGGTTCTGGACATAGTCCACACCCATCAGAAGCTTGCCCATGCGCACGGCATGGACGGGGTCGGCCGCCTCCATCAGCAGGTCGCGCTGCAGCACCATGGGGGTGAGGCGGTTGGAGAGCTCGTTGAACAGGGGCGGCATGATCCGGGTCAGGGAGGACAGGGTCTCGACTTCGGAGAGGCGCCGCTCCAGGCGCTTGTGCTCCCCTTCGTCCCGGATGAGGGCGGAATACGCCAGCACGCGGTCGTCGGCGCCCCGGATGGGGGCATAGGTGATGCGCGCGGGGAACTCGGTGCCGTCCTTGCGCAGGCGTTCGGTGGGGACGTCCCGGATGGTCTGCCCCTTCGCCACCTGGGCGATGGCCTGGTCCAGCTCCCCGGCGCGGGAGGGTGGGGTCAGCTGGTGGAGGGTGCGGCCCACGATCTCGGCCCTGGCGTAGCCGAAGATCTGCTCGGCGGCGGTATTCCAGGTGAGAATACGGCCGTCGGCCCCGAAGGAGATGATGGCCTCGCCCACGCTCTGGATCAGCCCTTCCAGGTAGCGCCGGGTCTTCATGTTGTCCTGGTTGGAGCGCTCGAGCTGCACGTAGATCTGGCGCATCTCCTCGTTCTTCTTCTCCAGGGCGTCCTTGACCGTCTTGAGCTCGGAATAGAGCCGGGCGGTTTCCATGTTGGACTTGAGGGCGTCCTCCAGGAGTTCCTGGGCATCGGCCACCTTGCCCTCGGGGAGGTCCATGATGGAGACGCCGCTGTGCCGCAGCACCGTGGCTTCCTGGGGCGGCTCCACCGGGGCCGGGGAGGGCGCCAGCTCGTGCATGCTGGTGCGGATGTTGGAATCGATGAGATTGAGCATCTCGTCGAAATCCCGGATCTTCTTGTCCAGATGGTACTTCTTGAAGGTGGAGCCCACGGTCTCCCGGGCGATGGCCAGGAAGGTGTCGAGCACGCCCTCGCCCTTGTTGGCGACGGATTCGAAGTAGGGCACGGACCGGAAGTTCAGCCTCCGGTTCATGACGCCCACGGGCATGGCGTCAGGCAGGTCGCGCTTGTTGTACTGGATGACGAAGGGGATCTGCTTGATGTTCAGCCGGTTGGCATTGAGGTTGTGGTAGAGGTTCGAGAGGGAGTCGACGTTCTCCTGCATCTTGGCTTCGCTGGAGTCCGCCACGAAGACCACCCCGTCCGAGCCGCCCAGGACGACCCGGCGGCTGGCGTCGTACTGCACCTGGCCGGGGACGGTGTAGATCTGGAGGTGGATGGCGTTCCCGTAGATGTACCCCAGGTTGATGGGCAGCAGATCGAAGAACAGCGTCCGGTCCTCCTGGGTGTTCACGGAGAACATCTCGCCCCGGTTGGTCTCCGTGCACATGGCGTGCAGGACCTGGAGGTTCGTCGTCTTGCCCGAGAGACCCGGCCCGTAGTAGACCAGTTTCAACAGGATCTCATTGGCGCGGGTGTTGAATTGAACCATTGGGTTTCGCCCATTTCCTTCGAATGCTCACAGATTACCTCAACCGCGACAGTCCAACGACCACTCAGATGGGAATTTATCGCACCCGGGAGGATGGTGGCCCACCCCATGCTAGAATCCGCGTTACCCGCATGCACGGAGGGCCCCGGCCCCACCCAAAAAGAACGGCGATTGGAGAGGGATAGGTTGCAGCAAGCAATGAATGTTGCATTCAACAAGGTTGAGCGATGAGCGTTCCGCGCCACGTTGCATTGATAATGGACGGCAACGGCCGCTGGGCCGCGCAGCGCGGCTGGCCGCGGATCAAGGGCCACAAGGAGGGCGTGAGGGCGGTGCAGGACATCCTGGACGCCGCCTCCGACCTGGGCATCGAGCACCTCACCCTCTACGCCTTCTCCACGGAGAACTGGAAGCGCCCGGCGGCGGAGGTGGCCATGCTCATGGCCCTCCTGCGCATGTACCTGAGGATGTTCCTGCCCAAGCTCAAGGCAAGGGGGATCCGCTTCCACCATCTGGGGGCGGCCGAAGGTCTGCCCGCGGGCATCCTGGAGGATCTGCGGGCCCTGGAGACCCGCACCGCGGGCCACACCGGCATGGTCTTCCACCTGGCGGTGAACTACGGGTCCCGGCTGGAACTGGTCCACGCCGCCCGGAAGTGCATGGAGGACGGGGTGCGGCCCGAGGACATGACCGAGGAGGCCCTGGCCGAGCGCCTGTGGACCGCGGGCACTCCGGATGTGGACCTGCTCATCCGCACGTCGGGCGAGCTGCGCATCTCCAACTTCCTGCTCTGGCAGGCCGCCTATGCCGAGTTCTACATGACCGAATGCCTTTGGCCGGATTTCCGGGGCCCCCAGCTCCAGGAGGCCCTGGAGGCCTATGCCCAGCGCGAACGCCGCTACGGCGGCGTCGGAGGAGTAGCACCATGAGCTCAGCATCCGCCTCCGCAGCCCCCAGGCCCGGCCCCGGCCCCAGCCCCGGCATCGACAAGGGCAATCTCGCCGTGAGGGTGGCCAGCGCGCTCGTCTTCGCTGCGTTCTTCTTCACCCTGCTCTACCTGGGGGCCCAGCCCTGGACGAAGTTCGTCTTCCTGGGCCTCCTGGCGGCCGCCCTGCTCATGGGGGTCCACGAGCTCACCCTCATGGGGCGCAAGATGGGCTTCACCCCCTCCTTCGCCGCCGGCGCCCTGGCCGGCTGGGCCATCCTCCTGCACTTCTTCCTCGCCGGCTACGACGCACGGGACCCGCTGCCGCTCTGGGTGGTCCTGGCGGGCGCCGCCATCATCATCCATTTCGGCGCCCTCTTCTTCGAGCGGGACCTGGAGAAGGCCCTGCCCAGCCAGGCCATCACCTGGATGGGGGCGCTCTACATGGGGCTGGCCACCGGGTTCATGATGAAACTCTTCATGTTCACCGACACCGGCCTCACCAACACCGGCGGGCGGCTGGTCCTCGCCCTCTTCCTCATCACCTGGATGGGCGACACCGCGGCCTACTTCGTGGGAAGCCTCCTGGGCCGCCACAAGCTGGCCCGCCACGTGAGCCCCAAGAAGTCCTGGGAGGGCGCCGGAGGCAACCTCGCCGGCAACGTGCTAGCGGCTTTCGTCATCAAGGCCTTCGTCTGCACCCACTGGTCCGCGGTGGACGCCGTGGCCATCGGGCTGCTCCTGGGCGTGGCGGGCCAGCTGGGCGACCTGGCCGAAAGCACCTGGAAGCGCAGCGCGAACGTGAAGGATTCCAACATGGGCGGCCTCTCCATCCCCGGCCATGGCGGCATGCTTGACCGCCTGGACAGCCTGGCCTTCGCCGCCCCAGTCTTCTATGCCTACGTCCATTTCATCCACGGACTGAACTGAACCATGCGCAGGCTGGCCCTCCTCGGCTCCACCGGCTCCATCGGCACCTCCACCCTGGACGTGGTGGCCGCCCATCCCGACCGCCTGGACGTGGTCGCCCTGGCCGCCGGCCGGAACCGGGACAGCCTCCGGCTCCAGTGCGAGCGGTTCCGCCCCCGGCTGGTCTCCGCGGCCCTGCCCGAGGATGCCGCCTGGCTTGAGCGTGAGCTCACCTACCGTCCGGACATCCTCCACGGCACGGAGGGTCTCCTGGCCTGCGCCCTCCAGGCCGGGGCCGACACGGTCCTGGCGGCGGTGGTGGGCGCCGCGGGCCTGGCCAGCGCCGAGGCCGCCCTGCGGGCCGGGCTGCGGGTGTGCGTGGCCAACAAGGAGAGCCTCGTGGTGGGCGGCGCCCTCATGCGCCAGGCCCTGGCGTCCGGCGGCGGCGAGCTGCTGCCGGTGGACTCCGAGCACGCCGCCCTGCACCAGCTCCTGGCCGGCCACGGACCGGAGGACGTGCGCGAGGTGCGCATCACCGCCAGCGGCGGCCCCTTCCGGGAATGGAGCCTGCCCCGCATCCAGGCCGCCACCATCGCGGAGGCCCTCAACCACCCCACCTGGAAGATGGGGCCCAAGATCACCATCGATTCCGCCACCCTCATGAACAAGGGCCTGGAGGTCATCGAAGCCGCCTTCCTCTTCGGCCTCGCCCCCGCCCAGATCAAGGTGACCATCCATCCCCAGAGCCAGGTGCACGCCATGGTCGGGTTCCATGACGGCACCTACCAGCTCCAGGTGTGCGCCAACGACATGAAGCTGCCCATCCAGTACACCCTCCTCTATCCCGACCGCATGCCCGGCCCCGTGGCCCCCTACGATTGGACGCCCGCCCGCCAGTGGACCTTCGAGCCCCCGGACCTGGAAAAATTTCCCTGCCTGGCCCTGGCCTACCAGGCCCTGGAGGCGGGCGGCACGGCACCGGCCATCCTCAATGCCGCCAACGAGGAAGCCGTTGCCGCGTTCCTGGCCGGCCGCATGGGCTTCTGGGGCATCCAGGCCTGCGTCGCCGAGATCCTGGCCTCCATGCCCGCCGAACCTGCCCATACTTTGGATCAGGTAATGGATAGAGACCGATCCGCACGGGACGCGGCCCATACCTGGATCAACCAACACGCCCTTTGAGGATCTCAATGAAGCGCTTGCTCTACATCGCTCCGGCCCTGATGCTGGTGTCCTTTCTCCCCGGCGCGGGCTTCTGGGGGCCGGTGGTCCTGCTGGTGGGCCTCATCTTCTTCCATGAGCTGGGCCACTTCCTCGTCGCGAAGTGGATGGGGCTGCCCGTGGAAGTGTTCTCCCTGGGCTTCGGGACCCGGGTGGTGGGCTTCGCCTGGAACGAGACGGATGTTCGCCTGTCCATCCTTCCCCTGGGCGGCTATGTGCGCCTGGCCGGGTACAACCCCGAGGACCCCAACGCCGACGACCCCCACGGCTTCCAGTCCCAGCCGGCCTGGAAGCGCCTGGCCTTCTACTCCGGCGGGATCCTGGCCAACATCCTCATCACGGTGGTCATCTTCTTCTTCATCGGGATCAACAACGCCCGTACCATCGCGGCCCATCCCCAGCCCTCCCCGCTCCTGGTCATGGACGTGCTGCCCGGCATGCCCGCCGCCCAGGCGGGCCTTCAGCCCGGGGACCAGATCCGCAGCTTCGGGCCCCTGAACTTCCCGGGCAACAGCAACGAGGAGGTCATCAGCTTCATCCGGGCCAGCATCGGCAAACCGATCCCCGTCACCCTGGACCGCGAGGGGACCCTGCGCACCTTCGCCGTCACGCCCCGGGGGGAGAACGGCGCGGGCAAGGTGGGCGTCACCTTCGAACCCTCCAACTGGACCTACGACAAGCGGCCCCTCCGCGCCGGCGACCTGTGGGCCGGCTCGACCTTCGCGGTGGTGGGCAGCGCGAGGCTGGGCTGGGAGATCTTCTCGAACTTCGGCAAGCTCATCTCCCACCAGGTGAGCTTCAAGGAGGTGGGTGGCCCCATCACCATCGTCCGTGCTGGCAGCCGTGCGGCCAAGGCCGGCCTCCTCCAGTTCATGGGCCTCATCGCCCTCATCTCCATGAACCTGGCCGTGCTCAACGCCCTGCCCATCCCCTTCCTGGACGGTGGCCACGCCGCCCTGCTGCTCTTCGAGAAGGCGCGGGGCAAGGACCTGTCCAACCTGGTGAAGGAACGCATCCTCACCGGCGGCTTCCTCTTCATCGTCAGCCTGTTCGCCCTGGTCATCTTTCAGGACATCTGGAAGCTCCGGCACTAGTTTGACTGTGGCGCTCGGTGGCCGGTAAGGCCGGGTCCCTCCAGTTCGCCCTGTTTCCTCCCCCGGCAAGCCGGGGTCGGTGGGTTAGCCGACCATGGGGGCCGGAGTCGTGTTCGCACACTCCGGCTCCGATGAGCCAGATGGTTATTTGAGGATAGGTCCCCCCGGTTGGGCCTATGGCCAGAGGGCACGCTTCGAGTGGAACGAGGGTGAAACCGGGCGGCACCGATGATAGGAAGTTCCCCTGCTTCTCCGGGGGATGCGAAGGGAAGCTCCTGCAGCCCGTTCGTCCTGGAGGGGATGCACGGCGGCTTCCAGCGCGGGGCTGTAACCTCATGGTCATCAAGGAGAGGGCTTTCCGGGCAGGGGCCACCTCCCGAAATGAACGATGAAATTGGGATCAGGGTGGCTTGAAGGTATGCCAGGAAAAGGATCCTCGAGGAGGGAACCATCCGTTCTTTCGTAGCATTAATTGTTAATCACGAGAGACTCGATGCGTCCATTCCCCAAGACCTTCCTTGCAGCCCTCGCGGCCCTTTCGCCCCTGGCCGCCCAGATGCGCATCCAGGTCGTCGGCTTGCCCGTTCCGGCCGGGCCCGCGGCGCCGGCCCCAGCTCGGATCCCTTCCGGCCAGGCCTACCGCCTGGTGGCCATAGGTCCGGACGGGCATGCCGTGAAATGCCGGTGGACCCTGGAAGAGCCTTCCCGCGGCACGCTTTCAGCCGTCCCGGGCACCCCGGGCATCCAGTTCCTGCCCCTCGCGGTGTCGGCAGATACCGAGGTGCACTTATGGGCCGTCAATCCCTCGACGGGCGAAAGGGCGAACTTGAGCCTCACGCTCCTCCTGCCCCGGAGCATGGGCCGCAGCCTGGCTGGGCATGGACTGGACCTGGTCCAAAAGGTCATCGGCTCAGGCCTGGACCTTCCCCACATGCGCTACTTTCCCGGCGAGACCCCCGGCGGGCCCTTGGACTTTGGGATCGTCTGCCCGACCGAGCTGACCTTCGTGGACGACCCGGCCATGGGCCCTCTGGACCAGACCTGGGTGTGCCATGGCCTGGGGGACTCCCTGTGGGTCCTCCGCCCAGGGCAACCGAAGCAGCACCTTTACCTGCGCGGCAAGCTGCATCCCGACGATCCTGGAGGGACCGCGCTCCGGGTCCATGCCATGGCCGTCCGCCCCGAGGGCAGCGGTCCCGACAACCCGCGGCACATGGTGCTCATGGTCTCGAATGACAGCAGGTCGTATCGCCCACGCCAACCCTGGGAGGGCGCTTTCCTCTGCACGGTGGACGGCACAGGGCTCCTGACGCCGATCGCCGGAGGACCCGGATCGGGGTCCAGCCCAGCCATCAGGTTCGAATCTTTCCAGAACTACTGCATGGTCATGGACCGTTCGGGCGTCCTCACCCTCGCCAAGGGCAGTGAAATCTTTCAGGTTGGGCTGGACAACGTCGTGCGCCAAATCGTGGGCAGCGAGGGCGTTCCTGGCCTGGATGCCAGTGGGCGACCCAAGGGCGAAGACGGGAAGGCGGCCCCGCGGCCTCTGCAGCTAATCAGCGCCATCGCCGTGGACGAGGCGACGAAGGACCTCTACATCCTGGAAGCCGGCTACGGCAATCCCATGATCCACCGGATCGCTCCGGACGGAACCGCCCGGACCCTGGCCCACAGCTTCGGCCCGGAAGCCGGGCGCTGGCCGCCTCTGCCCCTCCCGGGAGAAGTGATCCCGGAAGGCGGCGGCTTCATGCACCGGCCGCGGTCCATGGTTCTCCATCGGAACCTCCTTTACCTCTGCGACCAAGGCAACCTGATCTGGGCCTTCGAGCCTGGCACGGGAATCCTCCACACCCTGGCGGGCGACCCGGGCCAGCGGGACCTCCGTCCGGGCCCCCTGCGAGGCTTCGCACCCCGCCTTGGTCCGGGGGTCTGCGCGGCCATCGGGTCCCCCCAGGTGATGGCCTTCCATGGATCCACGCTCATTGTCGCAACCCAAAAACCAGATGATCCCCGCCGCGGGTCCGGAGGGTACGCTCTGATCCAGATGGACGTTCCCGAGGATGCCTTCCTGTCCAAACCGGGCCGGCCGGAGGAAGGCAAGCGCCGAGAGGGTCCCGCGGCGCCCCGGGATGCGCCGGCCGCACCCCCACACCCCTGAACGCCGCGACCGGGCGCCACAGTCGTGCTAGTGTAGGCCCATCGAATCAGCGGAACCATTCCAGCCCAACACATCGAAACCGAAGATTTGCATCGGGCCCAGACAGGTCCTGTCATCCCGGTATCTTCAGCCATAAACATTGAAGCACAGAGAAAAGCCTAGAGCAGCGCAGAGGCCGCAGAGGAGGCCGGTCCGCAAGGTCTCGTCATCACTGCGGAGCCGGGGCTGAGCTTTCTACCCACCGGACCAGGCCCTGGCCAGCTGCGCTGGCCCGCAGCGCAAGCGCTGCGCGTCCGGGGGCTACCGGCGCTTCCGCAAGCTCGCCCGTGGGTCGCCGTCCGCCCCCGGCCGTAA
>Ga0316217_10000639_pt1 | contig 48647 bp, 40 predicted proteins | sample 1anoAmetaG_FD_203633 | JGI IMG/M metagenome (GOLD analysis project Ga0316217, IMG submission 203633) | Freshwater microbial communities from Trout Bog Lake, Wisconsin, USA - 1anoA | ecosystem: Environmental > Aquatic > Freshwater > Lake > Hypolimnion/Profundal zone | place: USA: Wisconsin...
TTGGAATCATGGCATCAATCGCTTTGATACCTGTTTGCAATGGCTCATTTACCGGTTGGCGGTAAATAACACCGGGTGCTTTTCTTTCCAGAGGCATATCATACAGCTCACCGGTAATAGGGCCTTTGCCATCTATAGGCTCGCCCAGTGTATTCACTACGCGGCCAACCAGGCCTTCGCCCACTTTTAATGAACCGATAACGCCTGTTCTCTTAACAGTATCACCTTCCTTAATTTTTTCAGAAGGGCCCATCAATACCACACCCACGTTATCTTCTTCCAGGTTCAAAACTATTGCTTTGATACCGTTCTGGAATTCAACCAACTCACCAGCGCGGGCATTGGTCAGACCATATACACGGGCTATACCGTCGCCCACTTGTAATACGGTGCCTACTTCTTCTAATTCAGCGGCGCCTTTAAAGCCAGATAACTGCTCACGCAGTATCGCTGAAATTTCATCCGGTTTTACTTCTACCATATTTATTGATATTTGAATTATTTATGAATATTTTTTTATAAATGTATCGTCTTCAATCACCGCTTTCAATGAATTCAGCCTTCTGCTTACGCTGCTATCAATCATTTTATCGCCATACTGAAGAATAAAGCCGCCAACCATACCCGCGTCAACTATCTCGGTTAACTGAACTTCGCCGAGGTTCTCCTTCGCAATCAGGGCATTAATGATTCCTTTAACCACACTTTCTTCCAGCTTAACAGCAGAGGTTATCTTAACCGGTGTAATATTTTTAATACTGTTGTACTGAATAATAAATGACTGGGTAATTTCATTCAGGTAAGCTTCGCGGCCCTTTTTGATAACCAACACCATAAACTGATAAAGCACCGTATCGATCTTTCCTTCAAAAAGCTGCTTTACTACATTCAGTTTTTTATCAGAAGTAATGATTGGGCTTTTGAACATTAGTTTAAGGTCCCGGCTGCTTTCGAAAATGCCGTTTACACTATTGATGTCTTTATATACCTGCTCCAACTTACCTTGTTCGTTAACAAGTTGTATCAGGGACTTTGCATACCGGGTGGCTAAACTAAATGCACTCATTTTTTCTTACGTTAAGCTGCTACTAATTCAAATTGGCTTCTTTCGCTAACTTGTTTACATATTCCAGTTGTTCGGCATTGCCCTTCAACTCCTTGCGGATTACTTTTTCAGCAATATCAAGCGCCAATAAACCCACTGAATTTTTCACTTCGGCGATGGCTGCTTTTTTCTGGATTTCAATTTCGCGATACGCTGTTTGAATTTTTGCTTCTACCTCTTGTTGCGCTTTGTTCAACATCTCATTCTTTAATCTGTCGGCCGCTTCTTTAGCCTCATGAAGAATTTTATTTCTTTCTTCTTTAGCCTGATTCAACAACTCTTCATTTTTCGCAGTTAGCTGGGCCATCTCAGCACGGGCCTGTGTAGCCATATTCAATGAATCAGCAATAGTTTTCTCGCGGGCTGTTAGTGCTTCCAAAATAGGTTTCCAGGCCATTTTGCCCAGAATGAGCAAAAGGAAAGCAAAGGTTACCACCATCCAAAAAAGTAAGCCTATCGCGGGTTTTATCAGTTCCATATAATTGACTTTTCTATTTTCTTATTTTAATTCCTACTTCAAACTTCATGAAAGAAATAATTTCGGGCACCGCAGCCAACCGCTTTGCTGCCCGAAATTTCTTTTCGTCTTACTTGATCAAAACGACCAATAGACCAATAACCATGGCGAAGAAAGCTGCACCTTCTACAAGGGCCGCAGTCAAAATCATGTTAGCACGGATGTCGTTGGTAGCTTCTGGCTGACGGGCGATAGCCTCTACAGCACCTTTACCAATTTGTCCGATACCAACACCAGCGCCTAAAGCCGCCAGACCAGCGCCGATTGCGGCAATACCGTAACCTGTTCCGCCTGCTGCTGCTTGTAATAATACTGTGTTAAGCATGTTGTTTGATTTTAAATATGAATAAATGACTAAATTAAATTACTGACTCTTCGTGGTGATTGGCATCCTCAACAGCCGCACCAAAATAAATGGCTGACAAAAGCGTAAATACATAGGCCTGTATAAATGCCACCAGCAACTCAAGCAGACCCATGAACAAAGCAAACGCTACCGACATAACACTTACACCCCAGCCAATTCCTGCGTTCATTTCACCAAAGATGAAAATGAGTGAGAATAACGAAAGAGCGATGATGTGACCGGCAGACATATTTGCAAACAAACGCACCATTAACACGAATGGACGAATAAATACACCCAAAATTTCGATTGGAGTCAGGATGAACAAAACCCAACCAGGAACACCCGGCATGGCTAAAATATGTCCCCAATAATGTTTGTTCCCATTTAATAGTATGATTGCAAATGTGAACAGCGCCAAAGTCATGGTTACTGTTATATTTCCCGTTAAGTTAGCACCACCCGGAATAAAAGGAATGATACCCAACAGGTTGTTAAACAGGATAAAGAAAAACACGGTAAGCAGATAGGGCATAAATTTTTCGTATTTATGACCAATGCTGCTTTTAGCTACGTCATCTCTGATAAACATAATAATAGGTTCAAACAAAGACTGCATTCCTTTAGGCGCGCTGTTTGGATTCTTTTTGTAAGCCCCAGCAACCGACAGGAACACAAATAATAGCAGGGCTACACTCACAAACATAGAGGCCACATTCTTCGTAATCGAAAAGTCAAGAATCTTCGCAGTGGCTGCTTCGTCTTCTTTGCCGGCGCCATCAACCACAATCACCTGGCTCTTCTCATTCAATTTGTAGATATTGTATTTACCAGTATAGGTAGTTTCGCCGTGGTTAAAATTACCCGAACTAAAAAACTCCAACCCTTTATCGGTATATAGGATAACAGGCAAAGGGAGGGCTACGGTATTCTTTCCTTCTCCTATAATATGCCATTCATGTGCATCCGTGATGTGTTCAATGATCATCTTACCTGCGTCAAATTTTGCAGCCTTTTCAGTCTCTTCAGAATGAGCCGGGATAGCAAAAACGGCCATAAAAATGGCAATGCAGCAGTATTTTAGACAGGATTTTATGGGAGTGATCATTTCTTAGCTTTTCAAAATCGGGCGCAAACATAAAACAATCTTAGATTTAGGAAAAGGATTAACGCAAAACTGTCGGGCAATTTTTCAGATTTTTTTACCCAATAACAGTTTTCAACCGTTTTGAGACCCAGAATAAAGGTCAGGTTTGAATGAAAAAGAGGCTTATTTTCTTTTTACTTCAGTATACAACATGCTAATTTCCAATGTATTGAAAGCAAAATAATAAAACAGGAAATGTAAAGCCAGCGCCTGTTTACTATCATCTCCATAAAGTAAAAAAAGAACCAACACCGATAAATAAAAAAAGAATTTAAGCGTGGAGGAGAGCATAAAAGCCCGAACAAATGAGTTTCCGGGGTCCTTTTTGGCATTTATAAGCAAAAGATGGGTTAGCGTGACCGTACTGGCAAAAATGCCTAAAAGCAAAAAACCAGCATGGCATTGAAATTTTTCAGGCATATAACTATTCCAGGTCCATTGCAAGGCAATACATAAAAGGGTTAGCATAAAAACTAAAGCCAGGAACTTCGTTTTTGAAGATTTCATACTTGCAGAAGTGAGTGTACTATTGATTCAACGCAGCAAAAATAAACGGTAATTAGTAGGATAAAAGAAATGAAACGGGTAACTTTTAAAATCATATTTTTGAAGAATCATTTAATTACAAAATGTGCTTATGAATAAACGTGTACTTCTTTTCACCATTACTTTACTACTATATCAAACAGCCGTCAGGGCTCAATTCTATACAGGGCTTAACACCAGTTCGTATGGAGGCGTTACCAACGTAAACTTTAACCCTGCCATAGCAGATAATCCCTTTATTGTGGACATAAACATTTTGAGTTTTGCCACGGGTTTCAATAACAATTACATTGGAGTCAACAGGTCAACCTTTATGGGGGCACTTAAAGGGTCCTTATCGGTTGACAGCAATTTTCAGAAAAACGACCTGCTGGAGCGCGTAAATGGTAAGGATAAGAATATTTACTTCGGCACCCAGGTACAGGGTCCTTTATCATTTATGTTTTCGTTTGGAAAGGGTAAAAACAAAAATAAAAACGCATTAGCTTTTACTTACCATGCCAATGCAGTTTTTAATGTAGACAACCTGAGTGAAACGCTTGCGCGCTCAGCTTATTATGGCATGGGTTACAAGGCCGATTCAGTAACCAAATTTATAGGGCAGAACCTGAGCAATTCAAATCTTGCTGTTAAGACCATGGCCTGGACAGATTACGGTGTTACATATTCGCGGGTTGTATACGACCAGGGAGATCATTTTATTAAACTTGGAGGAACACTTAAAATAATAGATGGAATGGCCGGCGGCTATTTGTATGGTAACAATCTTAATTATAAGTGGCCTAATTACGATTCCTTGTCCATCAGCAACTCAAGCGTTAAATACGCTTTGTCGGGCAGTACTGTGCAACTGGCACAAAACAATATTAATGTGTCGACCTTTCTCAAGAACGCCTTAACTTTTACTTACGCTAAGCCGTCGGCTGCTGTTGACCTGGGCTTTGTATATGAATGGCGTCCTGACAAGGAAAAATACCAGTACGAAATGGACTGCGAGCAACAATGGCGTTATGACAAACAGCGTTACAAACTGGCCGTTGGCTTTTCGGTTATAGATTTTGGGGCCGTAAAGTTTAAACAGGACGTAACAACCGGTAACTTCTATGCAAACATTCAAAACTGGAATGTGCAACACCTTAAATTTCCTAACGGATTACAGAGCTTTAACGATACTATCAGTTCACGCTTCGGTTATACCACCAGCACTAATTCGTTTACCATGTGGCTGCCTACACGATTTAATGTATACCTTGACTACAACATTGCTTATGGTTTCGGTGTAAATGTTGCCGGTGTTATTTCGCCTGATATGGCTGCAAACCGTAACATGGTGCAGCAGGTATCCACTTTTACGTTGACTCCAAAATTTGACCATTCGTATTTCGGTTTGTACTTGCCATTGTCGTATGATGTAATGGGTAACTTCAATTTCGGTGCTACTTTAAGGGCCGGTCCACTGTTTGTAGGTACTCAGGACGTCCTGGCTTTCTTTGCCAAAAAGCATATTTATAATGAAGAGGTTCATGCCGGGATAAAAATCACGATACCGTATCACAAAATGCGCGACCGGGATAAGGATGGAGTTTCAAATAAAAAGGATAAGTGCCCTAAAGATCCGGGCCCTTGCGTATCGCACGGTTGCCCTGACAGAGATAGTGATGGTGTGCTTGACAAGGACGATTGGTGTCCTGATGTTCCGGGTCCGATAGAGTTACACGGATGTCCGGATAGTGATGGTGATGGTATTATTGATATACAGGATTCGTGCCCTACCGAAAAAGGTTTGGCTATTAACCACGGCTGTCCTGACCGCGACAGCGATGGTATTATTGACAAGTACGATGATTGCCCTGACCAGCCGGGCCTTGCCCAGTTCAATGGCTGTCCGGATAGAGATAGTGACGGCATACCTGATAAACTTGACCTATGTCCTGATTTGCCTGGTTCAAAAGAGCATCATGGATGCCCTGATACCGACAAAGACGGTGTATATGATGACGTTGACCAATGCGTGAACACTCCAGGACCGGCAGAAAACCACGGGTGTCCATGGCCTGACAGAGATGGTGACGGCATACCTGACAAAGATGATGAATGCCCGGATGTATTTGGTGTGCCTGAAAACCACGGGTGTCCTAAACTGGAAAAGAAAGAAATCGAAACAGTTAAATACGCTTTCGAAAACCTTGAGTTTGCCACCGGTAAAGACGAAATCAAATCGAAATCATTCCCATCATTGAATGCATTAGCAGATTTGCTGAAGAAAAAAGCGAATTACGGTTTGCGGATTGATGGACACACTGATAATGTCGGTTCCGATGAATCTAACCTCGTGTTATCGCAAAAACGTGCCAACGCTGTAAAGAACTACCTTGTGAAACGCGGAGTTGATGGAGGCAAACTGGATGCACTGGGCTATGGAGCGAGCAAGCCAATTGCTGATAATGATACTCCGGCCGGACGTCAGAAAAACAGAAGGGTGGAGATGAAGATTACATTCAAATAAGGACAACGCCACTTAAAAGCAAAAGGCAATTCGTATTGAATTGCCTTTTGCTTTTTTTACAGGTTCAGCAATCGCTCCAGTTGATGATACTCCAGGTTAAATAATGCTTTAAGGCTTTTTATTTTTTGCAGTGCATCTTTTTTGGGCACCACCTCACCTTCCGCCTTCACTCCTACTATCATTACATTTTTGGGCGTATGTTCGGTTGAAATAAATTCAAACACTTTGGTTTTATACCCAAAAGCCTCAAGCACTAAAGCCCTGATTGCATCGGTTAAAATTTCAGCTTGCCGTTCTTCTAAAATCCCGAACCGGGTAATGGCCTTTATCTCGTTTACAGGTTTCATGCTTTTACGGACCTGCTTGTGACAGCACGGAGCGCACATAATTATTTTCGCTCCGGCCATTATACCTCTATAAATTGCCTGGTCGGTTGCAATATCACAGGCATGTAAAGCAATCAGCATATCTGCCTTTGGAATCTCCGCATTTTCAATAGAACCTGCAATGAAATTCAGCGCACTATATCCCGCCTTGCCTGCTATCTGATTGCAGCTGTCAACCAGTTCCTTACGCATTTCAACACCGGTTACATGAGGACTTAGCTGCAGGGTATTGGTGAGATAATCATACAATGCAAAGGTCAAGTATCCTTTGCCTGAACCCATATCAACCACTTGAAAACCTGATGGCAAAGCGGCTCCACTAACAACGCCTTCCACTATCTCGACATACTTGTTGATTTGTCTAAACTTGTCCTGTTTGTCACTCTTCACCAGGCCCTCAGCACTTGTTACACCCAGCTCGCGCAGATATATATTGTGCCCGGGTTTGATGTACCTCTTTTTTGTTTTGTCATGCTCAGGCGCCGGCACCTGAAGTATTGCTGCGCTGGTTTGGGTTAAAATGCTTTTCCCGTTTTTAGCCAGGGTCAAATGCAAATCGTTACCGGTTGTGAAAAGGTCGGCCTTATAAAAGCCTTTATCCAGCATATCTTTTAGCAACACAATCGCCTCTCCGGTTTCGTAATTTTTGGTAATGTCTTTTGTGGGATGCCTGTAAACAAACGACAGCATAAATCCTGACTTAAGGATTACAGGTTTTACAAAAACATTTTTGAGGTTGTTGCTTTTATCGCGGCGGTCGCTAAGCGTTAACTTGATAAATTTACTGGCGGAAATACTTTCGTTCAAAACTTTAAACAACAAATCGATATCGCTTAATGAAGACATGGAACAGGTTAAGGTGAAACAAAATACAAAAGTATCTTTCTGCGGCTATAAACTGCCAGACAACCAGGGCAAACGAATTGATTTTTGCCTTAAAATGAACAGGTAACCAATAATAGCGGGAAGCAGCAGGTTGATGAACCAAACCAACATCACAGCACTCAAAACGGCGATACTGTTGTCGGTAACAGGATTAAACACATATAACGCGCTTGCGCCCCGGTAGCTAAAATCAAGTAGTGGCATTAATGGTGAAAAGGTTTGGGCCAACAGATAAACTACACTGTGCGTAGTTAATGAAACCGCATCTCCAACCCCAAAAAACGACAACAACAAAACGTATTGAAGCAGGTAAACGCCAAACCTTAAAAAAGAAAGCAACAGCGTTTGCAGTTGAATTTTTAAATCCGGTAATTCTCCCTGTTCTATTATCCATCCATATTTCTGCAAGAACGGTACAGTTGAAATAACCCGGTTCAGTAAATCGAACCTGAAAAAGGCAAACAGGTAAAGCAAGGCGCTGCCAGCCACAATTTCAGTTATAAAAATATCGCCGCGCCAAAGTTGCACGAAGGGCACCCCCACTAATAAAGAAGCCGCTGTTTGAGCCAGCCCCCCCACCGAACTAAGGTAAAAAACCCGTGCACCATTATCATCATTTAAAAACATAACGCGGCCAATAAACTCACCGCTTCTTCCGGGAGTAACAAAGCCTACTGTAATGCCTGCTACAATTGATTTCAGCAACCGTGAAAATGGTATGCTTCCGCGAAGTAAAATTTTCCATTTTAAAGTTTCCAGGCCCCAGTTAACCGGCATTAGCATTATCGCAAAGCCAAATAAATAAAGCCTTTCACCCCTTATATGCTGCCTGCAAAATGCGAGTTGCGCGTTACAATCGTTCTTCAAAAAAAGCTGACTGATGATAAACCAGCTTAGAAGCAGAAACAGAAGAGCTTTGAAAGCAAGAAGAAGATACTTATTCAAGTTGGGATTCATTTCAGGTGTAGCGAAGCTAAGGTATTGTGTGCACCTGAGTAAGCCGATATCTTATTATTGCTAATTCTTCCTTACTTCTAAATCTGTTTATATTTGGCTACTTGTGAGCGAAAAGAAAATCATTCTTGGCATCGACCCCGGAACCATCGTATTGGGCTATGGTATTATTGAAGTGGAGAAACAGAAAATAAAGCTGCTTAGTATGGGTGTGATTCACCTTTCGAAGTACGAAGACCCGCTTGACAAACTGAAAATTATTTACGAAAAAATTCAGGGGCTTATTGAAAATTACAAGCCGCAGGTTTGCGCCATTGAAGCCCCATTTTTTGGTAAGAATGTACAAAGTATGCTGAAACTTGGCAGGGCGCAGGGAGTTGCCATTGCCTCAGCATTAACCAGTAACGTTGCAGTGTTTGAGTACTCGCCAAAAAAAATAAAGCAATCGGTAACCGGTAATGGAAATTCTTCCAAAGAGCAAGTGGCGGCTATGTTGCAACGCCTTTGCGAATTTGAATTGCAGCCGAAATTTTTAGACGCCACCGATGGGCTTGCTGCTGCGGTGTGTCATCATTTCCAGCATAAACTACCAACAGTTGCGGGGAAAAAAGCTTCGGGCTGGGGTGATTTTATTAAGCAAAACCCCGGTCGCCTTAAATAACATTCTCCAACTGTGCCCTTATATCGGCGGCAATTTGCTCCAGTTCTTCCTTTTCAAGTTTAAGCTTCGGGCGACTGAAATTAATATCCTGGATATCGTTTAACGGAATAAGATGGATATGAGCATGGGGAACTTCAAGGCCAATAACGGCCACCCCTACACGTTCGCAAACCACAGCTTTTTCAATAGCCAACGCAACCCTTTTGGCAAATACCATTAAGCCTGAAAGTACATCATCTTCCAAGTGAAACAGATAATCTACTTCCGCTTTGGGCACAACTAACACATGCCCTTTGGCAAGGGGGAAGATATCCAGAAAGGCAAAATAGTTATCATCCTCGGCTATTTTGTAACAAGGTATTTCGCCGTTAATAATGCGGGTAAAAATGGAAGCCATGGACTTTTAAGCGGTTATATTGAGCACCTCAAAAACCATTTCACCACCCGGGGTAAGTGCTTTTACTTTGGCTCCAACCGAACTACCCAGTAAAGCCTTGCCGATAGGCGAGCTAACCGATAACTTATTCTCCTTCAGGTTGGCCTCAGCCTCACTTACCAGGGTAAATGTCATTTTCTTGTTCATCTTCACGTTCAAAACCTCGACCGTAGAAAGTATATTGGCCTTTGAGGTGTCCATTTGCCTGTCGTCCATAATGCGGGCATTGGCCAGTTTTGTTTCCATTTCCGCTATTTTAGCCTCCACGTGGCCCTGCTCTTCCTTTGCTGCATGATACTCAGCATTTTCACTCAAATCACCCTTCTCCCGGGCATCCGAAATGGCTCTGGCTACTTCTTTTCTTTTTACAAATTTTAAATACTTCAACTCCTCCTGGAGCTTTTCAAGCCCCTCCTTACTCATATAAAATATACCTGACATCGCTGTTAATTTTAAATATTGGAATTATTTATCCGGGACAATTTCAACCTGCCGTGCCTGTTCCCTTTATTTTTTGGCTTAGTAGTTATGTGAAAACACGGAGTGATTACCGGATTGTTTTAAATACAAAAACGTCCCTGCAGCAGAGACGTCTTTGTTCTTTATGAAGCAAATTTAAGAATTACAAGTTAATCCGCAAACCAAAGCTGTGGGTTCCCTGAAATGGCGAAGTTGCCCTGAAAGAATAGTCAATGGCCAAATGAGGCCCACCATCCTTCTTTAGTGGAATATTAAACGTAGCTCCTGCCGCCAGACCGGTATAAACATCCAGGCGTGTAGCAGGGTCAAACTGACCCTTTTCAAAACGCCATGCAGCCCGCAACATAAATATCTCTTTCCAGCTCCACTCCAGTCCTACTCCATAATAGTCATAACCAAAGGCATTTGAAGTAAAATTAGCTATAGCGGTAAGCCTGAAATCCTGCACAAAAACTTTTGGCTTTACTTCCTTTTTTGTTCCCATCCAAAAATCATAAGCTGCACCAATATTTAACTGCGTTGGCAATTCAAATTTGTTGACATTACTAACTTCCGTGAGCTGATAGGTAGAGGTTGAAACAATATTTACTGTGGTTGACAAAGCATCGCCACCAAACTTCATGGGTGTTCCAATATTACGTAAAGACACACCAAAGTGAATGTTGTCTTTAGGACCGGTAACATATTGCAATCCGCCATCAATACAAACACCAAAGGCATTAAGGTTACCCAATCCTTCGTCAATCAGCCGCACTGTAATCCCGCCTGAAATACTGTTTGAAAATTTACGGGCGTAGGAAACTCCGATATTCACAAAACCCGGAGAATATGAACCAACACCTCCATCAGGATTGTTGGTGGTGGTTCTTTCAATACTACCCAAATTCAATGCCTGAACGCTGAGTGAAATAACATTATCCTTAAAACTCTGGGCGAAACCAACATGAGCCACACCTACACCCGAGCCCTGAAGCCAAAGCGTATATGCTGCAGCTACTTCTGTTTTATCAGTAAAAGCAAGACCAGCGGGGTTAATTCTTTCGGATTCAACGCCCTGAACATCGGCTGTATTCATGCTCCAAAGCCCCGTAGAACGACCCCATCCGTTCATTAATAATTCAGCTGCACCTGCTTCGCCGCTGCGATCCGGATTTCCTGCAAAAGCCTGGCCTCCTAAAAAAAATACGGAACAAAGCATTACTATAATTCTCTTCATAATGTCTGACTTTATATAAAATATATTTAGTAGTTGGTAATGTTATCAGGTCGCACTGCTCCAAACCATTTCAACGTTGTTTGGCCAATGCCCGGTGCGTCAATATGGAAAAGATAGATACCACTTGCTATCGGAATTCCGGCAGTATTAGTCAAATCCCAGCTTACGGAGGTTGAAACATTAACCTGTGTAATTGGCTCGCCCTTACTGGTTTCAACCGACTGGTTGCTACTGTTATTCGGTCCTATAGCTCTTTGTAGTACCCTGATCAGTGTTCCGTCAAGTGCATATATGCTAATAGTACAGGTATTTGGCAAGTTAGTAACATAAACTGTAGCCGCATTAGCCGTACTTTCATAAGCTGAATAAGCCAAGTACGGATTAGGAACCACTTTTATTTGGTCAAGTGCGGTTTTTGCAAGCGGCAGGTTGTTTTGCGTTGCCCCCAAACCGATTGTACTGAAAGTATACACCGGTAATGAATCTTTACCTGGCGAAGGGCTTGCAGCAAGCATACGCGCATATGGTTTCTGAACCCGAAGTTTAATAGTTACGGTAGAAGGAGGAATGTAAGCAGGGTTAGGGGTGCCATCGCCAACAAAACTGTAACTAGGTGTAAGATACGGGATACAAGTCCACATTAAGCTTCTGTATACCGGGTATAACGACGGCGAAATTTGGTACTGCCCTGTCGTTAAGCTGTCATAGTTTCGCAACAGCAATTTTTGAGCAGCCGCACCCTCGTCGTATCTAGTATTCATTACATAAATAAAGTGCTTACCGCCAAAATATGGCAATTGGGTTATTAGCGAGCCCGGGAACGAAATAGGATTATATAAAGTTGAAGTAGGATTCCAAAGCATATCGCGGCCGTTTTGTTCACCCATATCCGAACTTTCGCCAAAGGCAATGTTTAACCGGGCACCGGTTTCAACATCAATGGCATAGCCAGGGAACCATGAACGGCCTTTGTCGTTTGTAACAGTTTCCAGATAATCGCGGTTAACCGGATCGTGCCAGTTTTTAGAATAAGCCATTCTGATCTGGCCTTTAAAGGCACCATTACCTGCCAGTTGCGTTAAAGATGTTCTGTGATAAAGTGAGTCTCCCTCGTTAGTGGCTTCATCTTCACCAGTTTCGAACACCACACACTGCGACCATAATTTGGTATCAGGAGTAATCACAATATCAACGCTGGCTACCTGGTCGAGGGTATTTTGCGGAGGAGGGCTTTGATAGGTGGCTCCATTGTAGTTTCTCCACTTAAATCCGGGGCCATATACATACGGAGGCGTAGGACTTGTTGCTGCCTTATTACTGTAGTTAGGAGTTAAGCAATATGGAGCCCATGTTCCGCTCAAAATATTGCTGAAAACGCTATTGGAGTCATCAAACAGGAAATTGCTAACGTTGGTTGTAGGATAAGACGGTGGAGGAGTATTACCTGTGTAATACCAGTTATCGTCAAAAGCATAAGCCTGAGCCTTAGTGCTGGCCGACTGACTAGCCGGGTTATTAAGCGTGGTTCCTGAACGAATCCAGTTGGTAACTCCGCTTCCCGAGTTTGCAACGAAACTTAACCACTGTTTTGTTGAATCCTGCCATTGTATTGAAGATGCGGTGTTATCTACATTGTAAACCAAACGGTTTGTGGTATCAGTGTAGAGATAATTTTTAGGCAAGGTATATACCGAATAGGGTGTACCAAGTTTAATAGAGAAACCATAATCTGTAAAGTCAGCTGGGTTGCTAGGCGGGTAGTAAACTATCTCTTGCTGATAAGGTCTGTCAAGAGTCCGGTCAGAATAAATAGTATCGTTATTAGTCATATCGATCAGCCTCCAGCTTGTAGTAGCTCCAACCTGATGCGTAATAGTATCGACAAACTGCAATTGGAAGTTAGCCTCTTTTAGTGCGATAGGGTCAGTAACCTGGAAACCTATTGGGTCTAACCCGTTTACGTAGGTTAAGGTATCGGCGAAATTATCTGAAGAATTAAGGATTTGCTCAATCGTTGCAGGAGTAAGCTCGATGTTATTACCACCATTTCCTTGCCCTTCAACACGTTGAACACTAACACCCTGCCCCCAAACCGAATTGGTTGTTGTACCGGTATTACGTACGTCAACAATATGAGGAATAGCCGTGTAAATATTAAAGTTGCCTCTGCCCGGCAGGTATTGGGTTAGCTGGCCACCCGAATCAGGGTATGCCTGCTGATATTGTTTATAATTATTATAAGCAAAAGCAATGGCAGTATAGTAATACGTAGTGTTATTAATTAACTGTGTATTCTCGCCCTGGGCAAACAAGTCGTTCTTCAAATCGAATGAATTGGTAACTCCCGCATTAGCGCCTTGTATTTCTAAAGTAGGAACCAACAATCCTAATGTAGGGTCGGTAACAAAGTTTACAATCTGCGCTACATTATCCTGCACGTCAACTTCAGCCACTACATGCGCCTTGGTGTTATCACTCAAATCGCTGGCTGCCACCTGTGGTCCTATAACCTGGTAAACAACGTAGCCCTGGAATTTATACGTGGAATCTCCATGGCCACCCAGCCAACGGTCAACACCCTGTGCGGTAACTTTACTAACCTCACTGTAGCTCTCGCCAAAGTTATTAGAGCCCTTCAGGTTAACCAGGTTGATGATTACTTCGTTAGAAAGTTCACGAACTTCAAGCGTAGGTGCGGCAGGACCATCCAATACTTTAAAACATTGTTCAAACAAAGCTTTGGCCTCATCAGCCACGGGGCCAATAGTAGTTTGAAAACTAGGGCAGGTTCCCACACCATTTCCAGGAGGGCGCAACCATGGCACCCCAACAGTAACGTATTCAGCTACGCCTGATTTAAGTGTAAATGGTCCTGATGACTCCACAAATCTTCTGTCACCGGGTTGGGTACCAGCAGCACACTCGCTCCATGCGGTGTCCGACCTATCGGTAGGGTCACTCGGAAAACAAAACTTAGTAGGCGCTCCCCCACTGTTATAACCACTTCCTTTCCTCTCAAAAGGGCTTCCATCACCCCAAAACCCGGTTTGGAAATTACGGTACTGCGCAGCAGTAATAGGGTCGCTCTGTGCAGCAGAAGCCGCTCCCTGACCCGTAAAGTAACAGAAAGAGGTTAGTCCTAGCTCCTGTCCGCTATCGCTGATAGGTCCTTCAAAAAATTCAACGCCTACAATGGGCAACTGGCTTCCATAACCATTTTCAGGTGCGCAATCAGGGTCAGTGGCGGTACCATTATAACATATACCTAAACTACGTCCAACATCACAACCTACGTAGTCGTTGCTGAAACAACCCAAATCAGGGTCTACCCACTGAGAAACGTAAGTTTGATAGCAGTTATTAGATGATTTATTGATTAACTGGTAACTATAAAAAGTCATGTTATTCAAGTCATCTGAGGTAGAAAAAGCAAAAGCCAGGGCATTTACCTGAAGTCCAATTTCTTCACCATTGGTTTGGCTATGGATGTTTCCGGCATCATTGTATACATAGAAAGTCATTTGGTCTGCATAGGCGGTAGCAGTTCCTACTCTACAAGGAATAACTGGATAATCACCCTTTACAGGATTGTAAATTCCATCACCGTCATTATCAAAAAACGGGGCCAGGTTATCAGTTATGTTAAAAGTGCTTCCAAGTAAGGCAGGGTTAGTAGCCAAATATTGATTACCAACTGCCGGCCAGGCCAATACATCTGAAGGAATATCAGCCGTTGTGGTCGAGTTTCCTTTTAACTGAAAAGCGGTTTGAGCGGCGGCAATGTCGGCGCCATAAACGTTGAAGAAACGATCGAACTGAGAGCAGGTTGCCTGTGTAACATTACCACTTGCATCCAACGGACCGGGCCAAAAATCGTTACCATAATCGCGATAGCGCTGTGCGGCACATTTTAGGTTACCACCGGCGTCTAGTCCCGAAATCCAGATGGCTCCTGCAAAAATAGAACATAAAGGATGGGTACCATCGCCTTTAGGCACTTCGTACTTTGGCGATGAACTCAAATCCCACCACAAGTCACCACCGGTAAGCAATCGTGCACGTACGTTATTAATCTGTATATCGAACTTTGAACTTCCCCCCTGGCAATTACCGGCCTCATCTTTGTAAGAAGCCTGCGGATTGTTGAGATTTGAAGTCTTCGGATTTTCTTTTGCATTTGCCCAAACACCCAGCATCATACACGCCGAATAAAGTGTTAAGTTCAATAGAATCCTTTTCATATTATCTAATTTATAATTAATTCAATTAATTCCTTTCTGTCTATTTAGAAGTTAAATATTCCTCCCAGGTAAATTCTTCTCGGCAACGAATAATTTGAAGGGTTGTTGATATATACTGCATACTGGTCCTTAAACGCTTTCGGATTTAAAGCACTCTCAATAGCACTAAGACTTCCCGGGTCATTCAGGTATCCATCGCTGCTGGCAGTACCGGTATACCTGTAAACCGTAAGCACATTCTGGGTATTCAGCAAATTCTGTATTTGCAGGTAAATCTGGAGCCCAAGGTCACGACGGCTATCCTTATTTTCCTTTTTCTTTCCTACGGTGAAACTGAAGTTTTTCCAAACGCGCATATTCACCCTGAAATACCACGGCAACCTTGAGCCGTTGATAGAACCTTCGCCTACCGCCCTGGCACCTGAACTTTGAAGCGCCTGGGGCGTTACGTTTTCCTGTGCAGTGTAAGGAGTTCCTGAACGGGTGCTCAACTGCAGGCTTATACCGGCATCAGACAAAATCTGAACATTTTTGATAGTGGGCCCGTTATAATCTTTACCTACACCATAGCTATAAGTAAGGTTCAGATTTATAAGATGGCGTGAGTCGTAATTTAATGGGCTAATTGACCGGATGTTCGGGCTATTAGCGTTAATCAGGGTTAATTGGGTAGTAGGATCCGAACCGGTTCCATCAGCAAATTGCAGTGTATAGTTTGCCTTTAAGCTAAAGTTTCCTGTGCGGCGCATATCAAAATCGAGTGTAACACCTTTGGTAGTTCCAAAATCAATATTGCCGTAAGTAATATAGTCGTTAGGATAGGCGTTTGTGATTTTGGTAATTTCCACCTGGTCTCTGAATTCGCGATAGAAAGCTGAAACTGTGAAAGCCGCAGTATTGCTTACTCTTTGTTTAAACCCTAATTCGTAATCAACTGTTCTTGATGGTTGCAAAGCAGGGTTGTTCAGTACCCCACCAATATTGTTTACGAAGAAATAGTATTGCGTTGGGTCAACAGCAACCTGTGCTGAGTTAGGGCGCTGAGATAAGATATCATAATGCGCAAAGAACAAAGCCTTGTCAGTTAAACTGAACGAAAATTGCAGACGAGGCATTACAATAAGGTCAGGCTTGTATTGCTGGAAAGACTGATTCGGGTCGAAGCTCGAACCAATCTGGATGTTTTCGTTCGGGTTTTTCAGATATGGCTGAATAGTACCGGTACTAGATGCCGCTGCAACAGCAGCACCTGAAGCAAGCTGATTACCATATTTATCGTACCAAACCTGTCCGTTACGATATCCTGTAATGGCTGTTGGAGAAGAACTATTGTCAACGTAAACGGCGTAATTGCTACCTATATCTGCAGGGCGAACTACCGCATTTCCGTCCAAATTGGTAACCTCACCGGCTGTCTTAATCGGGTAAAGTGAGTATGGATCAATCAGTTCTTCCTGGTTAGCGTCAAAACGGTCGAAGCGCACGCCCACGTTAAAGGCAAGGTCCTTAAAGAAAAAGCGGTCAGATATATAGGCATCGGTATAAATAGGACGATATGCCGGAATCAACCTGGTGTAATTGCCATTGGCATCTTTCTGGGTAAAGAAGTCGTTAAAAGATGGCTGGCTGGTTAATACATTTCCGTAAACATCATAACCCCGGTAAGTTACATACTGCGAGCCGGCACCGCTCTGGCCAATCAATTCATCAGGACTAAACATTTTGATATTTAAAAAGCTAGGGTCCAGATTATCGACGTTAAGCATGGTAAGACTATTCTTGGCAAGGCCAAGCGCCTGGCGCAACTGCTGGTCGAAATAAGTTTGCTGCGAAGCATTATATAACGGGTTAAACAAAATCGTATCCGTTAGGTAAAAATTCGGACGGTTAGGGTCGTTATAAGCGTAGTTAGTTCCGTTTATTCTGAAAATCGGATTATTTACATCAAAAGTAGACAACTGGTTGTTCACTAATGAGCGGGCCAACGACCAAAGACCGTTTCCAAGTAGCGGGAACATCTCGTAGTTTCTTTCAATGCGTTGCTCGTATTCAATACCGAACTCAAATGAGTGCTTGTTACGGCTGGCTGCTCCGGGTTTTAAAATGTCGAATGCACCCTCTAAACGCACGTGATATTGATCGCTGTTACCACCACCAGGTAAACTTGGGTCGGAGGAGGTTTGATAGTTACCATAGGCGCCGTAAGCACGGCCGGTATTATACCAAATGTTGTTTACGTAATTAGAACGCGAACCGTTAATCAAACCCTGGTTTGCCGCAATGTCAATAACGTTAGCCGTATAATTGGCGTTATTGGAATTATAAACTTCCATGCTACCGTCAGGATTTTGAAGAGCGCCCAGTAACTGGTAGTATTCCTGCGTATAAGCAGTGCTGTTAGGATTAATTTTCGAACCGGTAAATGCAACTGCGGTATCAGCTACACCGGTTTGTTTCCAGCCCTGGTAAACTTTATTGCCAATAGCAAAGGTATCATACGCAAAAATAGGTGCTGTTTTGGTATTGAATTTACCTATATAACCATAGTCGAAAGGATTGGTGCCACCGGCTCCCTGCTGGTGCAGAGTATATTTTTCATAGTCAACCTGAACCGTGTAATATGCATTTTGAAAAGCAGATGATTTTTTCTTCTTGCCATCTTTTGCATCCTCTTCAGATTGCTTGCTCTGGATATTTTGAGTAAACCTGCCATAAACCCGGTAATCGCGGCTATCGTCGCTGGGGTTATTATCTGAGTTAAACAATGAGTATCCATATACAAATTGCTTCGATTCAACAATATTAGCCGAAGCGCCAAATGATAAAGTAATATTATCGACAGGTCTGATATCGATACGCGCATTACCTCTGAAGTCAGTTTCAGGAGTATTGGGTTTAACAAGTTGTTTATACATATCTGCCATGCTAACATTATTGGCAGCAAGAGAAAAGCCCTGTGAACCGGCAGTTTTTTGCAGTGGATTAGCACGAAGCGAATCAAGCAAACTTGGCCTTACCTGCCATAAACCGATAGCCGACGGGCTTGGGTCATTTTGGTGCTCATATTCAAAAGCGGTGAAGAAGCCCAGGATGGTCTTTTTAGTGCTTTTTTGTTTCCAAAGAGGTCCCTCAAGGCTGGCGCTTACCAGGTTATAACCATAGGCATCAAGACCCTGTGTGGTTTCAACTTCCACACTTCCGTTTAACTGGCTAGAGGGCCCTTTAGACGTAATGTTTACAATACCACCACTTAAATCACCATATTTTGCAGGCACACCACCGGTAATAACCTGTAACTGCTCAATAGAAGAAGCCGGAATGGTTGGCGTACCAATTACTTTAACGCCATCCACATAATACTGTGTTCCATCCTCACGACCACCTCTAATATTAATGCTACCTCCCTGGTCATTTTGAAAAACCCCGGCTGTAGTAGCGGCAATATCGCCGATGTTTTTGGTAGACATATTGGCAATTTCAGCAGCGCCTACAACGTTGGTAGCAGAAGTATTACCCGGGTCAATCAACGGCACTTTATACGAAATGATTTCAACCGCTTTTAACTCCTGTGAAGAAGGTTTAAGCTTAACATCAATGAAAGTTGATTTTTCGGAGTTAACCACTACTCCCTGAATGATTTGGGCAGCGTAACCCACGTAAGAAACCTGGAGATTATACTTACCCGGAGTTAGCGGATTAATGGAATAGTTACCATCAAAATCCGTTGAGGTTCCGCGGCCGGTAGGAACGCCTTTACCGTCCACCAAAACAACGTTGGCAAAAGGAACCCCTTCACCATTCTCATCTCTTACTTTTCCCGAGATATCTCCATTCTGAGCATTGGCGGCAAAAACAATAGCCAAAAAACTAAGCAGAGTAAGTATTTTCTTCATACGCAAGTTATATATCCGTAACCTAAAGCCGCCAAAAATAGATTTTTTTGGGAAACTACGTTAACCAGTTGTTAATTCGGCCATCTTTTTTGGGTTATAATTATTATAGCTGCCAAAAAACCGTTAGTTTGTTTCCCTTTTACTGATTGTGAAAATACGGCCTTTAAAAACAAGCATCGTTATCGGCTATGTCATATTTGTGTCATAAAACCTTCAGTATCAGGAACGGGTTGAACAGGGAGTTATACGTTATAAACTTTCTTAATTCCTGATAGAAGTACCTCCGCAATCTTCCGCTTTGACTCATGCGTCCACCCGGCAATATGCGGGCTCAGAAATATCTTCTCATTGGAAATCAGTTGCTCAAAAACCATCTGTTCACCGGCACTTAGGGTGGCTATTTTTTCGTTTTCGAGAACATCCAGCGCGGCACTTCTGATTTTTCCCTCTTCCAGACAGCGTATCATATCGCCGGTTCGCAAAACCTTGCCCCGTGAAGTATTAATCAACCAATAGGGCTTTTTGAAACTACTTAAAAAACCATAGTCAATCATATAAGTAGTTTCGGGGGTAAGCGGTAAATGGAGGCTTAAAACATCAGCATTTTCAAAAATCTCCTTTAGCGAAGCCTCTTTTACATGCCCCCGGTCAAAACCATGGTAATATTTGTCGTAGGCCAAAACGTTTACGTCAAAGCCGGTGAGGAGTTTGGCAAAAGCCTGTGCTGTATTGCCATAAGCAATCATACCTACGGTTTTGCCACTCAACTCATCTCCCCTGTTTTCTTCCCGTTTCCATTGCCTGCTTTTTACTTCACTATTGCTTTTTACAACATTGCGCATCATATTGAGCAAAGCACCCAGGGCAAATTCTGCCACCGCATTCCGGTTTCCCTCGGGCGAATTAAAGGCAACAACGTTTTTATCAACGGCGTAACCAAGGTCAATCACCTCCAATCCTGAGCCTGCACGACAAACAAATTTCAACTTTACAGCCCTGTCAAGCATTTCTTTTCCTACATAAACTTTACTATTAATAACCAGGCCCTCATAATTATGTATAGCCTCCATCACTTCATCAGGCTTTATTTCGGGCAAATAATCTACTACAAAACCCATTTGCTGAAGGCCCTCTTTAAGTAGCGGGTGAACATCATCGGTAATTAATATTTTCCTGGTGTAATCCATATTGCGAAATGAATTATTTAGCTCCGTATATCAGGTTGGTTAAATCCTCAAAGGCCGCTACCGAAAGTTGTTCCGGCCTTAAATTGAACACCTCGTTTTCCATCATGGCTTTATCATTCACCAGTTCTTTCAAACTATTGCGCATGGTTTTGCGGCGCTGGTTAAAAGCCGTTTTTACTACTCTCTTAAATTGCTCCTCATTACAAGCCAGCGTTTTTGTTTCTCTCCTTGTTAGCCTTATTACCCCCGACATAACTTTCGGCGGCGGATTAAAACTTTCGGGCGGCACATCGAACAAATACCGGCAGTCATAAAAGGCCTGGGCTAACACACTCATTACTCCGTAATCTTTCGAGCCCGGTTTGGCTGCAATGCGCAGGGCCACTTCTTTCTGAAACATACCCGTCATCATTTCAACCACGTTGCGGTAATCAATAATGCGGAATACTATTTGCGAAGAAATATTGTAAGGAAAATTGCCCACTATATGCGTTGGGTTTTGCAAAAAACTTAAATCGGTTTGCAGAAAATCCTGGTGTACCAGTTTGCCCCTTAATATTGGAAAGGTTTGCAGCAGGTGAGCGGCCCAGCGGTCGTCCAGTTCGACCACATAAAAGTTATCGGGTTTTGTGCGGATTAAATACTGGGTTAGTGCACCCATACCGGGTCCTATTTCAACCACTGTTTTAAACCGGCTCAAATCACCAATGGCACCGGCAATTTTTTGGAGTACCTCTTCATCCTTCAAAAAATGCTGGCCTAAAGACTTCTTTAAATACAAATCGCTCACTGCGCAAAAGTAAGATTATTGGAGAGTTGGGTTATTTTCGGATGCTATATCTTCGCGCATCGATATGATTTCACCCAAAGTTATTCCCTTTCTTTTTCTGCTTGGCTTTTTCTGTACCCCGGTAAAATCGCAAAGCCGGGCCTTAGGTATTGGCGATTCTATATCCATTTCAATACAGGCCAAACAACGTATAACCAAGGCTGGAATCAAGGTTAGCAAAGGCGAAACCTACCAAATTTACGCCGCCGGCAAATGGCAGGATGCGGGGTTTGAGCCAACGGATGCCGAGGGCTTTCCGCCTAAAAACGGGGCTATGCGATTTGCGCGGTTCCTGCAACCAATGCACCAGGAAAACTACATGAAGCTGGTGGCCAAAGTAAGCAGTAAGCATTGGCCGGTGGGAACCTCTGCCCATATTTGTTTCTCTAAAGGAGGTCAGTTAATACTTCAACCTAACGATGCCATGTTCTTTTTCGGGAATAACTCGGGCACCCTTGCGGTTACCATTAAGCGCGTTAAATAAATGAAGATTGCAAAATGCTGCTCATCTTTCAACACCCCATTGGCGGCCTGTTTGGCCTAAAAAGTTATCTTAGCCGCCACAAAAATTAAACCATGATTATTAAGACTGCGATTTGTAAAGATTATACCAGATTTGACCACCGAGTTATACTTATTGATAATAATACTTCCCTGGTTTCTTTAAAGCCGGGACTTGCTGATACTGAGGCGGCACAAAAATTTTTCGATGATAAAACCGGTAACATTTACCATACCATTGCCGGGGGCAAAACGGTAAGCCTGGTTAAAATTGATACCACTAAAGAGTCGTTTAAGGCTTTGGAAGAATGCCGCAAGGCAGGCCATGCATTGAACAAGTTTTTGAATGGTCAAAAAATTAAGGAAGCCTCGTTTTATAATGCCACCGGCCAAGCTGAATTAAGCGCCGCATTTATTGAGGGCTTATTACTGAGCAATTATCAGTTTTTAAAATACAAGAGCAAGGATAAAAAAGAACATTCGCTTAACAGCCTGCAGGTTGATGGCCGCTCAAGCGATAAAAACACGCTTGACTCTATTACCTCTTTAGTTAGCGCCAATTTTTTCGCCCGCACCCTGGTTAATGAGCCTTTATCGTACTTAACGGCCGAGCAGTTGAGCGCTGAAATAAAAAAGGCCGGCAGTAAAAACGGCTTTAAGGTTGAGGTGTTCAACAAAAAGAAAATAGAGGCCCTGCAAATGGGCGGTTTGCTGGCCGTTAACAAGGGTAGTATAGACCCGCCAACTTTTACCGTGCTGGAATACAAACCTGCAAAGCCTAAAAATAAAAGGCCCATTGTTTTAGTGGGTAAAGGCGTTGTTTACGACACTGGCGGACTGAGTCTTAAACCTACCCCGCACAGCATGGATATGATGAAATGCGACATGGCCGGAGCAGCGGCAGTGGCCGGCATTTTTCAGGCGGTAGCTACTTTAAAATTACCGATTCACTTAGTGGGTCTTATACCGGCCACCGATAACAGGCCCGGTATGAATGCCTATGTACCCGGTGATGTAATTAAGATGATGAGCGGTTTAAATGTTGAAATGCTGAATGCAGATGCTGAAGGCCGGATGATTTTAGCCGATGCCCTGCATTATGCCAAACAGTATAAACCCGAACTGGTGATTGATTTCGCCACACTTACCGGTGCCGCAGTTCGTGCCATTGGCGACGTTGCCTCGGCATATATGGGCACTGCAGGCGACGATGTAAAAAATAAACTGGAAAAAAGCGCTAACGGGGTATATGAGCGTTTAATTCATTTTCCGCTGTGGGATGAATACGGCGACTGGATTAAAAGTGATGTGGCCGATATAAAGAACGTTGGACCCGGTGAGGCAGGGCATATTACGGCTGGCAAGTTTTTAGAGCACTTTGTTGATTATCCGTGGTTGCACCTGGATATTGCCGGCACCGCTTACCTGATGAAAGAAGACAGTTACAGGGGTAAATACGGCACTGCGGTTGGGGTGCGTTTAATTACTGATTTTCTGAAAAACTATTAATATCATTAACCTGGTTTTTTTACCGCTTCTAACACTGAAAAATACATGGAACATAAAAGATACACGGTAGGCATTACCATAGGCGACTTTAACGGAATTGGGCCTGAAGTGATTATCAAAACCCTGGAAGACGAGCGCATTTTTAAGTTTTGCTCGGTAGTTATTTACGGGCAAAAAAATATCATTACGTATTATACCCGGCACCTGAAAGTTCAAAACTTTAACGTGCATGAATTAGCCGAAGGCGGCCAGGTTAATCCTAAAATACCGAACATTATTAATTGCTGGACCGAACCGGTGCAGGTAAACCCCGGAGAAATGACCACCGAGGGTGGCAACAGGGCTATGATTTGCCTGAATGAAGCCATGAAGGACCTTTTTGCCGGTAAAATTGATGTGCTGGTTACCGGCCCGGTAAGCAAAAGCTCTATCAGCCAGCTGCATCCTGAATTTAAAGGACAAACCGAATACATTTCAAAAGCTGCGGGCAACGAAAATTCGATGATGATGTTAGCCGACGACGGTTTGCGCGTTGGGTTGGTTACCAACCATGTTTCGCTGAAAGATGTTACCGGTAAGATTGATATTAACCTTATCATTAATAAAATTGAGATACTGAACCAGGCACTCAAGCAGGATTTTCTGATTAGTAAACCGCGTATTGCAGTTTTAGGTTTAAATCCGCACGCCGGCGATAACTCTTTGCTGGGTAAAGAGGAGAAAGACATTATTGCGCCGGCGGTTAACCGGGCTAAGGAAAAAGGAATTTTAGCCGTAGGGCCGTTTTCGGCTGATGGCTTTTTTGGTATGCATCATTACCGCCAGTTTGACGCCGTTTTAGCTATGTACCACGACCAGGGCTTGGTACCCTTTAAAACGCTGTCGTTCGGTACCGGTATTAATTATACGGCAGGCCTAAATGTTATCCGCACCTCGCCTGACCATGGAACGGCTTTTGACATTGCCGGCAAAAACCTGGCTTCGCCCGATTCGTTGCGCAATGCCATTTTTACCGGTATTGATATTGCACAGAAACGCGCTGCTTACAAAGAGATGACCGCTAACCCTGTTGAACGCGTAACCCTGGACCGGGAATAATTTACAAGTAATTATTGCTGTTAAAAGTGAGCTACTGCCATTGTAACAGAATACAATTAACTATATTGCGTTGGCAAGCAAACATGCGCTTAACCGGCATATATGAATAAACGAATTACTTTACTGCTTAGCTGTTTTTTTCTTTGCCTTTTTACCCTGGAGGCGCAAACGCCTTTGGCCAATGGAGGGTTTGAGGAATGGAGACTGAAAGAATTTAAGTGCTGCGGCAGAAACATCGATTCGCCGTGGGACTGGGGCATGACAGAAAACCTGACGGGTCTTAACTACAACAAGTTTGTTTTCAGAATAACGGATACAGTGAATGTTCACTCAGGTATTGTATCGGCTATGTTATATAGTGATACCACCTACTTAAACCACCTTATTTTAATACCGGGCATACTTTCGTACGGCGGTATGGCCGATTCGGCCAGTACCCAGGTTACTATCGGGCCGGTTATACAGGGGTCGGGCTTTCCCATTAACAGCAATCCTTCCGAGCTTAGTTTTTTCATGAAAATGAACCATGGGGAAATTGATACGCCTTACTATGTTTACCTGTTTACCAAATGGGATTCGGTAGCGCAAAAAGAAGATACCCTGGCTTATGCCAACGTTGACATACCTGATGTGGTTGAGAACATGAACCAGTGGGTGCAGTATACCGATAGCATTAAATATACTTCACCCGGCACGCCCGATACCGTTCGCCTCATCTTTTTCGGCGGGCGGTTTGGCAACAGCTCAACCCAGGGCAATGCCACCTACCTGGATGATGTGAGCTTCTATTATCCGGCTACAGGCCTGGTTTCGTTAAGCGGAGCGCCCGTTCTGCAGGTTTATCCTAATCCCGCCAGCAACCAGCTTACCATAAAAACGGGGCAATATAAACCCGGCAATACTTTTCATGTTTTTGATGCCGCCGGCAGGAGCATAAAATATGTTGCGATAGAAACATATGCAACGAACATGGATATTAGTACCCTGGTGGCGGGCGAATACTATTACCGCTTATCGGATAAGAGCAACACCCTGCTAACACAGGGAAAATTTACCGTGGTTAGGTAAGATTTGGGCTCCTTAGCCTGCCTTAAAGTTTTTCAGTCGCAAATAATTTTTGAGAAACAAATTTTGCTTTTTATATTTATTGCGGACACCATTTATTGCTGAAACTAAAAACGGGCTTTAATTCTGCCACGGCTGATAAAACATGCTGTGTATTAAGTTGGTTATTTAACAGAGGCATTAATACTTAAAACCAGACCCCACATGAAAAAAATTTTTACCCTGTTCTCCCTTGCCTTTTTCTTTAGTTACGCTACGCTTTATGCCCAATCGCCGCAGCAAATGAATTACCAGGCTATTGTGCGCGACCACTCCGGTAACCCATTGCCATTTGGTACCGATGTAACCGTGCGGTTTACCATACATGACCTGACCCCTACCGGTACTGCAGTTTATGTGGAAGTAAATACGGCTGTAACCAACCAGTTTGGCCTTATTACCCAAATTATTGGCGGCACCGGTAACCTTTCGGTGGTTAACTGGTCGAGCGGGGCTAAATATCTGGAAGTAGAAATTGACCCTACAGGCGGAACTAACTTTACAAGCATGGGCACCTCGCAATTACTGAGCGTTCCCTATGCCCTTTATGCAGGTAATGCTGCTGCCGGAGCAACCGGCCCGACAGGTCCGCAAGGGCTGGCTGGCAGCATAGGCGCAACAGGCCCACAAGGAGATGCTGGTCCGGCAGGACCCGCAGGCCCGGTAGGCCCAACAGGGCTTAACGGCACCAACGGTGCACAGGGCGCAGTTGGCCCGGCTGGCGCACAAGGCCCAACCGGGGCAAGCGGCCCCGCCGGGGCACAAGGTATACCGGGTTTACCGGGTGCTACCGGTCCGGTAGGTTTCACCGGTCCGGATGGTGCAGCAGGCCCCACAGGTCCTGAAGGAGTAACCGGCCCCGCAGGCGCTACCGGCCCGGCAGGCCAACAAGGTTCAGCAGGTCCGCAAGGGCCTGTAGGTGCTACCGGTCCGCAGGGCGATGCAGGTCCGCAAGGACCAACCGGTGCCGGTACCCAGGGACCATCAGGTGCTAATGGAACAACCGGACCAACCGGACCACAAGGTGCTAATGGCGCAACCGGCCAGGCGGGACCGCAGGGTGCACAGGGTTTACCGGGAGCTGCAGGCGCAGCCGGTGCCGCAGGGCCTACCGGACCAACGGGGCCTTCGGGAAGTAATGGAGCACAAGGAATACAAGGTTTACAGGGAACCCAGGGACCAACCGGTCCGCAGGGACCCGCCGGCGCGAATGGCACTGCCAATATCAGAACCTATTCTGTTACGGGTAATACGGATGAATCTATCAGTACCAGCGGTTATACCAACATTAACCAAATGAGCCTCAATGTAACCCCATTAAATTCTACGATATATGTGAACTTTAACATCGGGGGAACTTATACCAATGATGAGGAGCATAACGTATGGCTTGCTCTTGTTGTTAACGGTGTAACTATTAAAACTTTCCTGTTAACCGGTGCATCGCTTTGGAACACTTACCAGGGTGGTTTTTCATATCCGCTGCCTGTAACGGTAGGTGGTAATTATAATATTGCCATTCAATGGGCCACCGATGGCGTGGCATCGTACACTATTTATAACTACTGCGCTACTTACCCCAATGGCAACCACAACCGCAGCTTAATTATTTACGACCACCCTTAATCTATTCTGAGCATGAAAAAATTACATGATATAAAGTTATTGGGTGTATTGTTGATGGTGGCAACCGGCCTTCATGTTTCTGCACAAGAGGCGGCCAGGGTGCAGCCCGTTAAAAAAACCAATACCACACCGGTTAGCAATACTAACCCTAAGGTTGCGCCATGGGAGAAACAGGCCATTCAGCCGGCTAACAGTTCAACGGCAAAAACGCAAAATATAAAAACAGTTACCGCAAAGCCTGCAGAGGCTCAACCCATTCAGGCAAAATAGCAAGCGTTTACAATCCAACCCAAAAGTGGAAACGGGCCTTACAGCGAAAGCGGTAAGGCCTTTTTTTGAGTGCCCTTATGGTAATGACTTAATAAATGCATTTGGCACAGAGGCAGGGAGAAAATACCGAGGAATACAAAGAGAATCAAGAATACAGTTGTGTGGCGCTACCAACAAGCGGTGCGAAGCAGGATGCCATTTGTGTTCGAAAGAAGATAAAAACGACCATGAACAAATCAGTCTACAAACCTATGCCGGTTGATATTGGTCGTTTAAGAGCTCTCACTATCGTTCGAGATGAGACAAATGGTACTGTGACAGATAAAATTTCGATTTTGCTATCCCGACGGAAGGAGGGATCTTAAGTTTTGTGTATCGACTAAGGAGTAATAACCAGAGGCATTTAAAAAGGCTTCGGACAGTAATGGCACGATGCTTCACTCAAAAAACAAGCTACGTGAAACATTTTTTTAAAGTGTAATAGATAAAATAAAAACAGCATACAGGCATTACAAATGCCAAAACCATATCGGTCCTCGTCAAACCACGCAATGGCGGAGCAGTAGACCTGTTGGTTTTTAAGACCAGGGTTGATGGACCTTACATAACCGTACAACTACGGTATTTTTCTTCCAACCAAACAAATTTCAGATTTATCGATTTATTTGATTACCTTAGCAGCAGAAAATAAAAGAAATGAACCATGGCATATTTTCAGGTGAGGTTTTGGCGATAATTTTTTAACATATCGATACCCGACGGATTCAAAACAGGTATCGAAAAGTATCGATTGGTATCGATTAGTATTAAAAGGTACCGATGAAGGGTTAACAAGAAACCGCTGTCATTTTGTCCATGTTAAGGTTGGTGTTTTCCGAAAAGGCTTAGCATTCCTTAGCATTCCTTAGCATGGCTTAGCATTTCTTAGCATGAGTTGTTTGCCAATGTGGCAGATGATGAACAGGAAAAAGTTGATTGTTCTTTGAAATAATGCTACCGGGGGAGACCCGGTAAAACAAGATTCTGTGTTACTTCAGTAGCTTGTAAGGCCGCAAAAAAAACCGGGTTGCTATGAACATGCAACCCGGCCAGCACAAAGGAAAAGGAAAGGAGTTTACTTAGCTTTTACCACTTTATATGTAATTTGCTTAGTACCTGTTTGAATAACCAGTTGGTATATACCGGCAGCCATTGGCTCCATATTAACTTCGGCCGTGTTTTGACCGGCTGCAATTTTTATAGCTTGCTGCAGGCAGGTGCGGCCCAAGACGTCGACCAGTTTTAACGTTGCATCGATGTTTTGGGTACTACTGAGTTGCAATTGCAGGCTACCGATAACCGGGTTAGGGTAAACCCCGCTTATTTGAATATTGCTTAAGTTATCGATACCGGTTGCGCTATGGCTGTTAATTGAAATATTGGCGCCTGAGTCGACCGGATTTTCGGCAGTCAGGGTAAAGTCAAGCGGCACCGGTACTTTGTTTAACTGCTCGGCGTAAATTTTATAACTGCCTAAAGCAAGATTTGGGAAACTGTATTTTCCGTTGATGTCGGTATAGGTGTAAGCAACCGCTTCGCCACCACTGGTTAACAGGTTTATCTGAACCCCCTGCAGCGGGTCGCCTACAGACCTTGCATTGCCATTACCCGAGCCACCAATTACCAAACCGGCACCCTGGCTTACATAGCCACCAACAAAACCGGGGCCTCCGGGATTTGTACCGGCTATAAGCTCAATATCAGCCGAGTTACTGGATGCATTGCTGATAACAACCGGCGTGGCGGTACCCCAGGTAAGGTAACCGTTGTAATACGTGGGCAAATAATTAGCATAATCAGGGTCGGCCGGACTTAGTGCTGCCTTCACGTAGTAAGTATCAACCTGCAGACCGCCGAAGTAATAGCCGAAGCCGTTGCCAGCGGTATCAATTTGAGAAGACATCGAGTCGACCAAAGCCAGGTGGCCAACGGAATCCTGAATGATAAGATAAACAGTGCCGACAAAGCCAGTGCCGCCGTTTTTAGATGCCGTTCCGGAAATGGAATACTGCGGCGGCGAGATGGTTACCGTATTACATATTGTATCGAGGCAGCCATTAGCCGTGGTTAAATACAAGCAAGCCGAATAGGTACCCACTGCAGGATAAACTACGTTATCTACCTCAGACCCTGAACCGGTTGATGGTGTTGCACCGGTGAACGTCCAGGCATAGCCGGCAATATTTGAACCGCCGCCATTTAGTGAGTCGTAGTTATAAGTGTAAAAGGACTGTGTTAAACCATTGCCGGCATTGGTAAATCCGGCGTTTACGCCACAAGCGTTGATATAGTCGTAATTAACAACGTTGGCTACGCAACCTGTAGTGGCATCGCTTATTTGCAAAAAGACAGAATCATAACCACTTACATTAAAAGTGTTGCTGACCGTTGCGCCGGTAGCATTGGTATAATTTTGGTTGGGATAAGTAAATAACCAGTTATATACATAACCTGCGTTAACCTGCGATGGCTGAAACTGAATAACGGCAGGGCCATAAGAAAGCACTGTAGTATCAATATTTACCGAGTAGTTACACAGGTTGACAATTATGCCGAAAGTATCGCTTACCGTGCATGAAAGCGTTGGGTCGGTAACCGTTAAAACCACCGTATCATCGTGGCTTGAAGCGTACTGGTGCGTTGGCGAAGTTGATGTGGAGGTATTTCCGTCGCCAAAACTCCACAATACGGTTGAGCCGGGCAGTGATGCCAGGTTTAGGGGAGAAAAGTTATAAAGACCAAAACCGGTTTGGGTATAAGTGAAGTTAGCACCTACTGCGCATAAATTGATTTGAAGGTTTTGGCTTTCGGTAGAGTCGCAGGTGGTATTGGGCGTAGTAATTTCGAGAGACACTGTGTAGTTGCCACCGCTGGCGTAGGTATGGCTAACAGTATAGCCGCTGTTCCAAACAGTATCGCCATCACCGAAATTCCAGATATAGGTGGGGCCGTTACTCATGCTATCCCAGTAGTAGCTGTAATCGGTAAACGTTACCTGTCCGCCGGGGTTGATGGTATAGCTAAAGTTGGGTGCTGCGCATTGTGCAATGCCCTTCAAACCGCCAATAACCAGTATTGCAAAAAGAATGGGTTTTAAAATTGCTTTCATAAAGTATTATTTAAGAGTTAAAATCTGTTGACACTACAAAAGTGGGGGAAGGCCGGGTTAATAGCAAATCCAGTTGCAAATTATCTTACACACCCAAAACTAAAATACAGATCAAAAATGCTGTAACGACCTCCATAATAAATACCCTTATTTTGCTTGTTTCTTACACAAAAAGAAGCAACGGCCGGGTGATATATCATCTCAAAGCTACGGCAATAGCTACAAAGCTAACCTTTATACCCTCAATTGATAAAATGGTTTGCAGGCAGGCTTCGGCGGTGGCGCCCGTGGTCATTACATCATCAACCAGCAAAATGTGCTTGCCTTTAAGTTGTCGGGGGTCTTTAACGCCAAAAATTTCGGCCACGTTAGACCAGCGGTCGAAGCGGTTCTTTTTAGTTTGTGAAATGTTTTCGTGCGCGCGGACTAAAGCTGTATCAGACCAGGGGATGGCAGTAACCTCCGAAATACCTTTAGCAACCGGGTCGCATTGATTGTAACCGCGTTTGCTTTGTTTTTTCCAATGAAGGGGAACCGGAACAATGAGGTCGATATCTTTTATAATACAACCGGGCTGCAGTAATTGCCGGCCCAGCATGTTGCCGAGGTATTCGCCTACATCCTGCCGGCCGCGGTATTTGAGCTGATGAAGTAAGTGCTGCACGTGTTCACCTTTCTGAAACTGAAATAAGGCGGCACCCTGCAGGTGGACCCGTCCCCAAAACCTTTGGGCCATGGGGTTATCGGCCTGTAACCAGTGCCCGGTTTTTGGTAATTCGCGATTGCATTTAAAACAGATTACCTTCTCTCCTTTCAATAATTTTTCATCGCAGGCCAGGCATATGTCAGGATAGAATAACTCAAAAAGGTCTGAAAGGTATTCGGTAAGTGCGGGGGGCATTTTTATTCAGTTTATTTAACCACTATCACGTCAGTGTCATCCAACAGGTGCTTATCGCCCTTAAAACGCAGCAACAACCGGGCTACCGTAACAACGTCTTTCTGGCAATACTCCACAATGCGCGCCAGGCCTTGTTCCTGCCAGTAAACCCGGCAAACATCTTTGCCGTCGATATCATCTTTGGGCGATGGGATTCCAAAAATTTCAGCAAGCAGTTTAAGCGAAGTGTAATTTTTAAAATCGCCGAATTTCCAAAGCTGAAGGGTATCAATATCCTGCACTTCCCATGGGCGCTTACCGGAAAGGTCCAGTATTTCAGGTAAAGCGAAACCATTGATTAATAAGCGCCGGCAAATAAATGGCAAGTCAAATTCGCGAATGTTATGACCGCTAAAATGAAACCGTTCAGCATCTGCAAAGCTTTTAGCTATGGTTTGTAAGAAGCTTTCGAGCACAATTTTTTCATCATTACCAGAGATGGTTTTCACCCTGAACACATTCCGGTTCCGGTCTTTATCCAAATGAAAAAAGCCCATAGAAATGCAAACAATTTTTGCGAACTCGGAGTAAACTCCGCTGCGTTTCAGGTAACCCTCTTCCGCGGTTTCATTCTCAATTTTCAGTGTTGCGTGCTTAATGCCCCAGAGAAACTGCATGGATTCGCTCAACTGTTGAAACGAGCTATACTGCGGTACGGTTTCAATATCAATGAAAATGAGATTATAAATGTTGATATGCGAAAGCATAGCTTAAAGAAATAGATTTTCTTTTAAATTTAAAATGAAATTGTAAACTTCTGTTATGAGATCATTCTGGAGCCGGGTGCCTATGTTCAGGGTGGTTTTTGCCTTGATAACCGGTATTTTACTTGAAATCCTCTGCAACAGCTTCTTCCCGACGTCGATAAAATCTGTTTTGGTGGCAGGCACAATATTGGCGATTTCACTAATTTTTATCGGGGTTAATGCCGGTTTAAAAAAAGTAAACCTTGCCTACAGATTAAGGTTGTTTAACGGGCTTGCACTCCAGGCAGGCCTCATTACCCTGGCTTATTTGATGACCTGGTTTTACACGCAAAAAAATTACCCTGGTCACTTCTCCAATTTTTTGACCGGAAAGGACATCATGCTGGTTAGTATAAACGAGGAAGCGGTATTACACGATAAGGTTGTTACAATAACCGGTCGGGTAAATGAGGTAGTCAATTCCACCGGGCATTTTAAAACCAGCGGCCTTGTGCAGCTTGGCTTTTTAAGAGACAGCATTTGCGAGCAAATAAATTATGGCGATGTGCTGCTCATTAAATCAAAAGCAGATACTACCGAAGGCCCTAAAAATCCGTATGAACGTAATTACAAAACGATGCTGGCCTTCCATAATATTTACCACAAAGCCTTTGTAACCCGCAGTGATTGGAAGTTAGTTGATACCGCCCAGGGAAATTACCTGATAGCCGCGGCTTTTCATTTACGTAAAAACTTTCTTAAGGTGCTCACCCGCTATGTGCATGACAGAAGTGATTTTGGAGTAGCATCCGCAATCATGCTGGGGTATAAGGATTATCTCGGGTTCGACACGTACCAGGCATATGCTGATTCGGGAACGGTGCAGGTTTTGAGTATTAGTGCGTTTCATGTTGGCATTATGTTTTTTATGCTCAACTTTTTATTGCAATGGATGGATAAACGAAGCCAGAAAATGGTTATTGTGAAAACAGTTTTGATTATTGCCTTCATTTGGTTTTATGCCTGTTTGACGGGACTAAGCTTACCGGTGTTGCGCTGTGCTACGATGTTCAGTTTAATTCAGTTTGGCATGGCGCTCAACCGAAATGTCAACCGGTTCAACATGCTGGCCGGAAGTGCCGTGTTGCTATTGCTTTTTAATCCGTTTGTGCTAACCGAAACAGGTTTTCAGTTGAGTTATTTGGCCGTGCTGGGCATATATTACTTACAGCCTAAAATTGCCAACTTGCTGGTATTCAAAAATCGCGATGTTCGGGGCGTATACTGGTTTTTTATTAACCTAATCAATTTTATATGGCAGTTAACCGCTGCATCCATTGCCGCTCAAATTGCCATTTTACCATTGTGTCTGTTTTATTTCAACCAGTTTCCAAACTTGTTTTTACTAACCAATGTTGTGGTCGTACCCCTTAGTAACCTGTTGATTTTTACCGGAACGGTTCTGTTTGCCGTGAGTCATATTTCTTATTTAAATGATGCTGCGGGTTGGTTCTTCAATCACATATTATCGATACTTGATAATTTCATTTTCCGCGTAAGTAGCTTGCCCTATTCGGTTACCAAGGGAGTAGCGTTGTCAGTAGCTGAAATGCTTTTGCTGTACATCATAATCGCGTTGCTATGCTGGTTTTCGGAAGACAGAAAAAATAAAGTTCTTATTTCCGCGTTCGCCGTTTTGCTGCTTTTTTCCTCTTTTACTTCCTACAAGAAGATAGCCCGCAGTGGACAAAAACAAATGGTGGTTTATGCAGTGCCAAAACAAAAAGCCATTGCGTTTATATCTGACAATACTGTGTTTTATGATTTCGATTCAACCTTGTTGTGCGACCGACGCGCTATGCAACTTAACATTTCTCCGCACTGGTATAACAGTGGCATAGGCAGCGAAACACCCATTTATGATAAAGCAATCACGGCGTTGCCCGGGCTTTACTCGAGTAGGATTGCGCAGGGCAGAGTTGTGTTGTTTGAAGGCAAAAAAATACTTGTCGCAGACTCACTTTCCACCGCTGATTATAATGGCACCCGTTTGAAATTAAAAGTGGACCTCGTTATTTTATCGGGCACCCTAAAAATTACGCTCCCGGTGCTCAAAAAATCTGTTGACTTTGATGAGGTGGTTTTTGACAGCCGGTGCCGCCCGGCCAGCCGTAAGCGATGGAAAAAAGATTGTGCTGAGCTAAACCTTACCTGCTGGGATGTTAACTCACAAGGCGCCTACGTTTGGAATTTAGGGCATTCATCACCTTAAAAAATTAGTCTATCGAACGTAGTCAACATTAATTACTTTACAACCGGGTAAGGCGTTCCGCAAAGGTGTTATTTGTTCTTTCGTAATGTTATTGTAACTCAAATCCAAAAACTCGAGGTTTTTCATTTTCTCAAACTTCGGTTTTTCAGTATCAAAATCAAGTTTCAGGTTCATAGATAAGTTCAGTTCTTTCAATTGATTGAGGTTGGCGAGGTCTGCCGGCAACTGGTTAAGGTCATTTGCTTTAATATCAAGCCATCTAAGATTAGTTAGTTGTGTAAACGTAGCAGGAAGGGCGCTCAGTAAATTATCGCGCAAGTCCAGTTTCTCAAGCTTTGACAAGTTGCTGATACACTCTGGTAATTGCTCTATAACATTATCCTTCAGGGTAAGCACTTTTAAGTTTTTAAGCTGGCAAATTTCATTGGGCAGCGCTTTGATTTTCTTTTCCGGCTTATTAAAGAAGTTACCATCCACATGGAGTTCTTCCAGGTTAGAAAGATTGGCAACCTGGGATGGGATTGAACTTACGTCGTTTAAACTAAGGTCAAGTTTAGTAAGCGATGTTAATTGGGTTACTGAAAGCGGTAATCCGGGAAGTTTATTTAAACCCAGGTTAAGCTCTCTCAGCCCGGTCAAACCTGAAAAACCTTCGGGCAAAGTTTGCAACACATTACCGGCAAGGTTTAGATATTTAAGCTTTTTCAGCTGGCCGAAGCCGGGTCCCAGATCAGCAATCTTATTCATACGTGTCCCCATTTCAAAATAACCCAGGTCCAGGTATTCCAGATTGCTAAGACTTCCAAATGTAAGTGGCAAAGTTGTGAGGCGGTTGGCTTTCAAATCCAGTACCCTCAGACCTGCCAGTTTGCCAATATCAAGGGGTAGATTATCAATGGCACATTCCTGCGCACGCAACTCAGTAATTGCAGATATGCCGGCAAGCGTGCTCAACACTTGTGCCGCATTCAAATTCAGGTTATGGCTGAGATTAATTTTTTGGAGTTGGGTTAATTGCCCAAATGAAGCCGGTAATACTTTAATATCATTTCCGGAAATATCGAGGTTTTTCAAGCTGGTTACCTGGCCAATTTTGTTATTCAATTCTGATAACCCGCTATTGGCAAAATTGAACTCTTCAACATGCAGATTTTTAATACGGTCGAATACATCATCGTCATATAAATAAGCATTGTGTTCTACATTCAACACCTTCAGCTTTTTCAATAGGTCAAAAGAGTCGGGCAGTGTGGTAAAATTATTATCCTTAAGAATCAGGATTTCAAGTCCCGTTAATTTCCTGATGTTAACAGGCAGCACTTTATAATCACCGCCGGTAAGATTCAATTTTTTAAGCCTGGGAAGTTGGGCCAATTGCTCAAATAAGGCATACAGGTCAACCGTCTTTGAACGTGTACAGGTAAACTCTTCCACATTTTTCAACCGTGTAATATCGTTGGTAAATTCAGCCTTAGGATAGTTGCTAAATGAAAGCGAAGTGGTTCCGTTGATGTTGGCAAGCGCGTCTTCAATCGTCTTGTTCGCCTCAGCTTCGGCTGTGCTTTGGTTGGCTTTTGTATCGGCTTTATACTTTTCAAACAGTATTTTGGAAATGGAGTCTTTGGCGTGTTGACTCAGTTTATTCCAATCGTCGGCTGTAAAGGGATTAGTTACTTTGCCCGACTCATTCTGAGCAGATAAAAATGTAATGCTTAAAACGGCGATGATTAACCCAAGCTTCTTCTTCATATAGTTATTATGCATTTATTGAAAGGCCTATGTATTGGTCGGCAAACTTACTGAAACTTTGGTCTGCTTATTTATTCAATTCATTACAAATCGGTAAACTCTATGCTTTGCAGCTTCATTCTGAACCTCAGGTACATCAAAACGGCAGCGGTACTCAAGCCAATTACAAAACCAACCCATATGCCACTCACGCCCATATTAAAACGGAAGGCCAATACGTAGCTGGCGGGAACCATAACAAGCCAGTAGGAGGCAAATGCCAGAATGGAGGGCATTTTTACATCCTGCATGCCCCTTAATATACCTGAGCCCACCACCTGGAACCCATCGCTTAACTGAAACAGGGCTGCCAGTAACAACAGTGATGAGGCCACCGAAATAACCTGTGGATCGCTGGTATAAATTTGGGGTAGCTGCCGGCTGAAGATTAAAAAGAACACTGCAAATAATAGCTGACTAGCCAGGGCCAGCAGATAAACTGTGTTGCCCGCCACTTTCAACGCCTCTCTGTCTTTTGCCCCAAATGCGTAACCAGTCATAATCGTTCCGGCTGCCGCAAGGCCTGATACCATCATAAACGTGATACTTGCCAGGTTTATTGCCACCTGGAAAGAGGCCAAACTTGACTCGCCTAACCACCCACTCATAATCTGTCCGGCGCTAAAAGCGGCTACTTCAAAAAACATTAATAACCCTGAAGGGATACCAATACGAAGTATCTGGCTGATATAGCTTTTAGCATCAGCTACCGTTTCATAGTACTGGCGGTAAAGAACCTTTGTCTTTTCATCCAGCAAAATATAACCCCAAATCATGAGGCACATAATGGTGCGCGAAGTTCCTGTAGCAATAGCGGCACCCACAATTCCATAAGCACGAAAGCCCAGGTTTCCGGTTATTAATACCCAGTTTAAAAACACATTACACAGCAACCCAAAAATCATAACCACCATCGACACTTTAGTCCGGCCCTGACCATCCATAAACTGCTTACCCAGGGTAAAGAACATAAGCATAGGAGTTGAGAAATTGAGCACAAACAAAAACTGTTGTGCCAGTCCGGTTATCTTTTCGTTCTCTCTAAATATTGAGAAGTGCCGGTCAACGACCGCCATGATGGCGTAGAAAAGGATGGATAAGATTATAGCCACCAATACGGCCGAGCGCATTACGCCAATTGATTTCCATCCATGGTTTTCGCCAAAAGCCTCGGACACCAAAGGAGAGACTGAATACAAAACCCCCATACCCAAAAGCATAAACAAAAAATATACTGAGTTTGATACACCACAGGCTCCCATGTAAGTGGCCCCAAGTTTGCCCACTTGTATAGTATCGAAAAAGCCCATCAATACAAGCCCCAGTTGCCCTGCAATAATGGGCAACGAAAGCTTTAATGCGCTTTGCATCGACATCTTATATTTCTCTACAGTAGTCATAGTTTCCTTCTTAACCGGAGTCCGAAAATACCTGATTACCTTACGTTTTGTATAAATAAAAAAACCCCACCGGCATAAAGCCAATGGGGAAAAAAATTTCTTATCGCTTTTATACTGCCTTATTTGCTTACTCTCTCAATTACCGTTTTACCGCGGTAAACCAGTTTGTCTTCGCTCCAGTGCGCACGGTGCAGTAAATGTGCTTCGCCGGTTGTTTGGTCAACACCGGTGGTAGGAGCCGTAGCCTTGTAGTGAGTTCTTCTTTTATCTCTTCTTTGTTTCGAGATTCTATGTTTAGGATGTGGCATGGCACTATGTTTTTAATGATTATTGAATGTTTGTTTTTAGTCCTTCTTCAGATTTTTTAAAGCTGCCCAACGCGGGTCGGCTTCAACTTCTTTTTTCTCTCCTGCTTCCTGTTCCGTATTCACAATGTATTTCAACACTTCCTTATTGCACTGCGGCTCCTCACCTGGTTTTTCGCAACCCAACTTTTTAATTGGCAGGCACAGGTTAATATATTCATATACCAGCTGCGCCGTGTCAATAATGGTTTCATCGCGGGTTATAAAAAGCACCTCATCGTCGTCACCCAATTGCGATGGGTCTTCAGAGAACTTGATATAACAGGTAAAATCACCAAAAATGTTTTTATTGAATGGTTCCAGGCAACGGTCACATTCCGTTTTTACCCAGCCGTCAATAAAAAAATTCAATGCAAAGAACGTTTCCTTTTTTTCAAACTCCAGCTTTACGTGCACTTTGCAATCACGAATCGGCGACTCTTCAAAATGCTCAAAGAACTTAGCATCAATATCGTAGTCGAACTTGTGAACACCTACCCTAAGACCAACATATGGGATTTCAAATTCCCTTAACCCTTTCACAGTTCAACGTTTATGATGATGAGCGTTCCGGCCTAATGCAATCACAATTTTCAAACAACACAATCTACAGCTTTCACAAAAAGGACGGCAAATATAGAGGATTTAGCCGAAAATAAAAAGACTTTTCGGAATTTATCTGAAAATCAAGGGGTTAAATACAAATTGTCCAAACCCACACAGTCACAATCTTATGGATTTGCCATGACCATTATTTTATCCCGGCATTCTTCCTTAATGTCTTCGCCCTTTGGTCGGGTCCGTCATGGCTCCAGCCCGGAGGGTAGAAGATGTATTTAAGCTTGTCTTTAAAAGTAGGTGCGCGCTTTACATCGCGGTAAACATCTACAAACTCATGCCCGGCAATTTTGAAGAGATTATAAGTGTGGATGTTTTTGGTAATACCATATATGGGCTTCTCATCGTCCAGTTCAGGCGAAAAGGTACCAAACATGCGGTCCCAGATAACAAGAATACCGGCATGATTTTGGTCGAGGTAACGGATATTGGAGGCATGATGCACCCGGTGATGAGAAGGGGTATTGAAAATAAACTCATACCAGCCGGGCAGGCGCTTAATTAATTCGGTATGCACCCAATACTGGTAAATTAGCGAAATGCTCATCATCATTAACATCATCAACGGGTGAAAGCCCACCAAGGGCATCCACATCCACCAAATGTATTTGTAAAACTGCTCGCCCCAGCTTTGGCGTAAGGCGGTGGCCAGGTTTAAGGTTTGCGAAGAGTGATGGTTCACATGTGCAGCCCACAATATGCGCACTTCATGGCTTAACCGATGGTGCCAGTAAAAAGTAAAATCATCTGCAAAAACTATAAGCACCCAACTCCACCAGTGCCAGCCAATTTCGAACAAGCGAAACTGGTAAAGTATGGTATACGTGCCATAAGCAAGTCCCTTCATTAAAATATCAATTACCAACGAACCTAAACCCATACCTATAGACGAAAGCGCTTCTTTCGATTCGTACAGATTTAATTTTTCCTTCCAGTTAATATAAAGCTCCAGGGAGATGGCCACCAGAAAAAAAGGTATGGCCCATACTACCGGATCGTATAAAGGAGGCATTGACTTAAACATAACTACTTACTTGGGTTTTGGTTTGATTTTTGAATTCGCCGATATAAAGATAGAACCAGATAAAAGAAACAAGTGCAACAATAAGGATTACCGCTCCTGTAACATTTACTATAACATAGTTATTTAAAAGAATGATAAATACCGCTGCCATAATAGTGATTCGCAGAAACTCTAAAATAACCACCCAGCTCCTTTTCTCAAATATCCCACCTACGTTAAACAGCGAAAAAATAATTAACCCGGCCAATGACAACTTGAGTGTCATATTTCCACCAATCGGATTTTTGCCTTCAAAAACCAGAAAAGCGGTGGAGGAAAGCAGAATAATAATAAACTGAAACAAAACGTAGTTGTTAAGCCCAGCCGGTATTTCGGTATCATATTTGTGAAAAGTTTGAGGAGTAACCGGCTTCAATTCCGCAACGCCGCCCAATTCACTTGGTTTCCAACCAGGCATTTTTACCAGCATTAAAACAGCATTACGCCATTGATGGACTTTAAAAAGATCTTTACCCAAATCAACCCAGTATTCAAAATTTACCCATACCGGATTCCAGCTTTTTGCCTGCTTAGTAATGCCATATACCACCTCTTCCTGTTCAGGCTCAAAGGTGCCGAACATGCGGTCCCAGATGATTAAAGTGCCCGCATGGTTTTTGTCAATATACTGGGGATTAACACCGTGGTGTACCCGGTGATGAGAAGGGGTGTTGAAGATATATTCAAACGGGGCCGGCATTTTATCAATCAGTTTGGTGTGAATCCAGAATTGATAGAGCGTAATGATTTGAGAAACCACGAAAAACATAACCGGTGGAAAACCCATGATCGCCAACGGCAAATAAAAAACGAAAGAAAATGCGCCCTGATACCATGCCTGGCGCAGGGCCACGGTAAAATTATACTCTTCGCTTTGATGATGTACAGCATGGCTGCCCCACATAATGCTTATTTCATGGGCCAGGCGGTGAAACCAATAGTAAAAAAAATCGGCACCGAAAAACAGCAATATGTATACCCACCAGGTATTGGGTATTTTACCATTCAATGGCGACCATTGAAAAAGCTTAACGTACACAACTACTGTCAGAGTTTTAAGAAAAACGCCCGTAATAGTTGAACCAATACCACAACTTAAGTTAGTAACGGCATCGTTAAACCGATAATAACTTAAGCCTTTCATTCTCGTAATCAGCAGTTCAATGCCAATCAGCAAAAAGAATACCGGAATGGCATAAATAATTAGATTCATAATCGGGCAATTGACAAACAAAGATATAAAGAAACGCAGCGCGTTTACTGATTTTTCTCAATCCTTAACCCCACGCTTTTTATGGCCGTAAGCGGGTTTACGCGCATATCCTGCGCAATTTTGAAGGTGTATTTTCCGGGCCTGGGAAAGATTGCATTTTGTTGTATTGAAAGTTGCATGTCGCAATTATCGCCTAAGCAATCGCCCAACCAGTGTCCATCAGGCTCTGATAAAACAAGGTTAACCCGCCGTTCAACACTCTTTCCATCAGGGAAGGTGGTGGTTATTTTTACCCAGGTATTGCGCCAGTCGAACTGAAACGAGTGGCGCAGGTTTACATATAAGTTATAGTGTTGGTTGGTATCGGTTATTTCGGCAGTGAAAGTTTTGGCATCATCGTATTGCCATTTGTAATCTTTTATTTGCTGATTCTGCTCAAAAACACGGGTTTTATCGCAGGAAGAAAGCAACATTGCAAGAGAGAAATTTACCACTAAGGCGATAAGGACACGAAGTTTCACTAAGAAATGAATTGAACTTAATTTGTATTTTGTTTTTAAAACCATACAAGGCATTTCTCAATAACTACCTTTTCTTATTGCGGTTATGATTTTTATTGCGGCGTTTCTTGCGTTCTTTCTCCTCTAGCGTGGCAATGGTTACCTGGCCCACTAAGTCCTCGTGTTTAGACTCATCTACTTTCACGTCCTCCACAATGGCAAAGTCATCCAGGCTTTTGGGCTTTTTGCCGCTTTTGTTCATAAACAATAACTCTTTTACATCCTGTATGTCAAGTTTAAAGAAGTTGCCGCGTTGGGTATCGTACTCGTACCACATCTGCTTCTTCAAAATCTCGGTTTTCTTCAGGTAAGCCATGCCATCTTCGGTATCAATTCTATCGGCATGCTTAGGGAAATTCCTCAGGGCATCGTTATAGGTATCTAACTCGTAGTTGAGGCAGCATTTTAAGCGACCGCACTGCCCGCTCAGTTTATCGGTGTTAATGGCCAGATTTTGATAACGTACCGTTTGGGTGGTTACCGATTTAAAGTCGTTTAGCCAGGTAGAACAACACAATTCGCGACCACAGGTACCAATGCCACCTATACGGCCGGCCTCCTGCCGTGCCCCAATCTGGCGCATTTCAATTTTTACTTTAAACTCCTTGGCATACACTTTTACCAGTTCGCGAAAATCAACCCGGTCATCGGCAGTATAGAAAATGGTCACTTTTTTATTGTCGCCCTGAAACTCAATATCGCCGATTTTCATCTCCAGGTTCATGGAACGTGAAATGGCGCGGGCCCTAACCATTGTTTCGTTTTCTTTGGCACGTATATCAACTATGGTATTGGTATCTTGCTCATTAGCCACGCGAAGTATATTACGAATGGTATCGTCGCGCTCAGTAACCTTGCGTTTTTTCATTTGCGACTTTACCAACTCGCCCTGCAAGCTTACCTCGCCCACATCATAACCCTGCGCGGCTTCAACTACTACCAGGCCACCTTTATGCAACTCGAAATTGGAGGGATTTCGATAGAAACCTTTACGCGCACCTTTTTTAAAGCTTACCTCAACTATATTGAAGTTTTCGTTGAAAGAGATTGGAATATCGGCAAACCAATCATACACGTTCATGCGGTTACAACCACCCGAACTGCATCCGCCTTTACTTTGGCAGCCTGTTACTACCCCATCTTTTGCCGTTGTGCAAGTACTACATCCCATATTTATATGCGTAACCCCGTTAAAACGAGGCGGGTATTTTAAATCGTTAAAAACAACTGTGGTAAAACAATTGGACGAAGCTAACAGAAAATTTGAATAATAACAGTGCGGCCGCAAGCAAACAGGCAGTAGTTACACCCCACCACTTGTTGATGGAAGCGCAGCTGCTCTCTTTTTAGCACCCCTTCCAAAATTAATGATAAGTTGAACCGTGAAATTCCGCGGTGTATCGGGCCGTGCTATTCTAAAAACCGTATAGCTATTTAACACGTTCTTTACTAAGAAATTAAGCTGCAGGTTTTTGTTGAACTCGTAACCTGTTCTCAAATCCCATTGCGCCTGGCCTTTGTTCCGGGTTTGCATGCGGTACTCATCCACCCCAGGGATGAAAATTGCAAAAACGGGGTCTACCTGGGTCATGTATCCATAAAACTGAACTGCTGAGCCGATATGGTATTTTTTATACAGGATAAAGTCTACATCTCCTTTAAACTGCTGGGGGTTACGGTATTTGAGCATACCGGCGGTTTCTTTGTTCCAGGTATAATCATCAATAGCCGTTTTCATAATAAAATGTGTAAATGAATTCTCTATAAAGGTACCCAGATTACGGTTAAAGGCATCGGCGGTGTCATTAAGGTTAACGCCATAAAAATAGGTATAGCCAAACTGGGTCACCATGTCAACGTTAGGCGCAATATTGCCTTCTCCATACCAACTTAATTCCCAGCCAAAAATCTGCGCCTTGCTTACGTTTTCAGACTTGAAGTAAGGAACCAGGTTGTATAATGGCGGACTATCTTCAATACCAAAGGCAAACTCAATCATATCTTTAAAGTGGGTAAAGAAAACCGAGGCATCAAAATACCCCAGCCAGTTGCCTATTTTAATACTTCGCTTATATCCCAACTCGGTAGTATAGCCACTTTCAGGTTTCAACGAAGTGTTTGGAAGAATGCTTATTCCACCCAGGCTGTAATTAATATACCTTTCAGCAATACTTGGCACTCTGAAAGCCTGACCAATTGAAATACGCAGGTAGTTGTATTTCCGTATTTCAAAACTGGCACCTAATCTGAATACCGGCACTGTAGGATAAACCGCTGTGTCCTCGTGCACATACTCTTCGCTTACGCCACCATTAAGCGTTAAGAACTTATAGTTTAACTGACCACTGAGAAAAGCGCTGCCATAATCGCCGTGATGCACACCCAAAACTCCATCCTGCATGGTATAGTGTTCATTATTAGCACCAGCCAGCAATCTGAAATATCTTCCAAAATCATGACGGAACTGATAATATAAAGCGTTAATCCAAAATGCGCTCAAACCCTGCTCCAACTGTTGACGGTACAGCCGATAAAAGAGTTTATGCTCATTTCCTTTTTTATCAATGTATTTAAACTTCGGGTCCATGTATGCATAGGCATATCGCTGCATAGTGGTTACACCGGGGGCCGGAATGTATGGGTTTTGCTGGTTAACCCAGTAAAACTGAAATGAGTTTACATCATACAACGCACTTGCCTCCAGCTCAATAGTTAATCGTTGTAATTTATGCGGATGCCAACGCAGTTTGCCGCTAAACCGGGTGTACGACTCCATATCGCCCTGTAAATAGCTTTGCGAACCCTTCATCATGCCGCTTACTACTAAATCAAAATCGCCAAACTTCTGACTGTGCAAAAAGCTCATGCCTATATCGTTCGGATTCGAGAAAAAATGGCCATCGCGTTTCCACCATTGAAAAGAGTCGACCGGGGGTTTGCCGGTACCGGTGTAATACATAGTAATGCGGGTAGTAGGCGTATCGCGCGCGTAGGCGGTGGTAACATTTAAAACGCCGTTTAGGGCTGAAGAGCCATATTGTACACTTGAGGCTCCTTTTACCAACTCCATTTGTTCCAAATTCTCTATGGGCACAAAGGGCCACTTAATATCCTGGCGATCGGCAGTCATCAGGGGAATTTCATCAACTACCAGCGTTACCCGGCTTCCCGCCCCATAAGCATAACCGCTACCGCCCCGCACACTTACCGAACCATCAATAACGGTAACTCCCGGCAATTTGGTAATGGCCGTTTCCATGTTGGTAATGTTGTTGGTTTCCAGCATCCGGGGTTTAATAACATCTACCGACTGGGTTACCTTCTGAATTTTTTCGCCCACTTTGTTTTCAGTAACAACAATGGTTCCCAGCTCATTACCATCACCTCCTAAACCTATATCGCGGGTTTTGGTTTGGCCGGGCTTTATCGTTAAATGAATGGTATCTTGCTTTAAGCCGATGTAACTTATTACAAGGGTAATTTCTCCGGGGTCTACTTGTAACTGGTAATTGCCGCTGATATCTGTAACAACGCCATTGGCAGGCGGTTGAAGCACGATGGCACCTTCAAGAAGTTCCCCCGTACCAGCATCTTTAATGGTACCCTGAATGGTTGCTTTTTGTGATAAAACTGTATAACTAAATGAAAGGCTTAACAAAACGGTGACAAAAACCTGACGCATGGGTAAACACTTTTCTTATCAATATCGGTCGCAATTTAAAGAAATATTTCACTGTACCTGAAGTCAGACGATTCACATCTGTAAAAATTGTAAATTCTCAAATTGCCCAAAGATTTGGCATGACAGCAACCTTTTTTAAATTGCGGGTTCTTATGGAATTAGAAGACTTTACTAAAAAGTTTGCCGATTGTTTTCATCAAACCAGTCCGGATAGCATTCAAGCCGGTACGGAATTCAGAAAACTGGAGGAGTGGGGGTCAATGATGGCACTGATTGTTATTGCCATGATTGATGCCGATTTTGGGAAAACCATTTCTTCGGACGACCTGAAAAATGCAACCACCGTTTCTTCTCTTTTCGAAATTGTTAAAAACAAATAGATGGCGGTTTTTAGCGTGCCGAACATACAGGTAAAGGGCATTTCGGCTGCAGTACCCAAACAGGTGGAAGACAATAATGAATTTGTGTTGTTGCCTGAAAAAGAACGGGGCATGTTCATTAACACCGTGGGCATCAGGTACCGGAGGGTGGCCCCCGAAAACGTTACGGCGTCAGACCTTTGCGCGGCAGCCGCTGAAAAGCTACTGGATGAATTAAACTGGAACAGAGCTGAAATCAAAATCCTGGTTTTTATAACCCAGACACCGGACTATATTATACCTAACACAGCCTCCCTGCTGCAGCAAAAACTGGGTTTATCAAAAACCTGTATTGCCTTTGATGTTAACCTGGGGTGTTCGGGTTATGTGTATGGTTTGTCAGTAGTGGGTTCGCTGCTTCAAAATATGCCGGGAGCCAAAGCACTCCTGCTGGTTGGTGATATCTCGACCGCTACTATATCTATGCGTGATAAAAGCACGGCACCACTTTTTTCGGATGCCGGTAGTGCAACGGCGCTTGAATTTAGTAAGGGTCACCAGGTTCATTTTAACCTGCAGACCGACGGGAAGGAATTCGATAGCATTATTATTCCCGGGGGTGGTTACCGAAACAGATTTAACGAAAAGCAACTGGCTTATACAGAATACGAAAAAGGGATTAACCGAAACGAGTTGCACATGAAACTGGATGGGGTTAAAATATTCAACTTCGGGCTGCGCGAAATAGTGCCGAATATTGATAACCTGCTAAGCGAAATGAAAATTGAAAAGGACAGCGTTGACTATTTTATATTTCACCAGGCCAATTTATTGATGTTGGAAAGCATACGCAAAAAGCTAAAAGTAGCGCCCGAAAAGGTGCCTTATAGCTTATATAATTATGGCAATACCAGTTCGGCAACTATACCGGTAACGCTGGTTTCGAAACTGAATAAATTACTGGAAGCCGGTAAGGCAAAACTGCTTCTTTCGGGTTTTGGAGTTGGATTATCATGGGGAAGTGCCTATCTTGAAACAGAAAGTATTGTTTGTCCTGAAATGATAGAAATATAGATGACCCTTACTCCTCAATACTCTGTAGTGGTGCCTGTTTATAACAGCGAGAAAACGCTGGGCGAACTGTGCTCACGCATTCAGGCTACTTTTGATAAAATGAATGCCAGTTTCGAAATCGTGCTGGTAAATGATTTTAGTAGCGATGGAAGCTGGAATGTGATTAAGGACCTGAAAAGAAATAACCCTGCTTACAACATAATGGGTATCAGGCTGCGCAAAAACTTTGGGCAGCACAAGGCGCTTTTATGTGGATTTCAGTTTGCCAAAGGCGAATACATTATTACCATAGATGACGACCTGCAGTTTTTTCCGGAAGACATTCCTGTATTGGCAGAGGAGGCCCAAAAAAGCGGCGCCGACCTGGTTTATGGATATTATAAAAGCGAACGCCAACACCCCGGCATCCGAAAAATTGGAAGTTATTTTGTGGCATTTATTTTCGAAAAATTCGGCAATACCACCGGACAGGGCAGCAGTTATAAATTAATTCACCGCAGTGTAATTGATAAGGTGAAAGATTACAATCACAGCTTCACTTTTCTGGATGAAATCCTTTCGTGGCATACTACTTCCATTGGCTGGGCCGAGGTGCACCATGCAGCGCGCCGCGAAGGAGAATCGGGATATACCGTTTTGCGCCTGGCGCTTTTAACCCTTAATCTTATTTTCGGGTATACTACCATCCCCCTCAGGTTTATGACCTGGTTCGGGCTTACTTCGTTTTGGATTTGCCTTTGTTTTGTTTTCTACTTCCTTTATTTAAAGATGACCACCGGTGCAGAGTTAGGCTTTACGGCACTTATAGTTTCAATTTTTATGTCTACCGGATTAATTCTCTTTAGCCTTGGTATTATTGGCGAATACCTCAACCGCTTGTTTGCTTTACAGCACAAAAAACCTTCGTACCTTATTGGCGAGGTGCTGAGATAGCGGGCGTTTTTTATTTTAGCGCGGTAAAACTTAACCACAAAGTTGGCAAAGCGAAATCACAAAGAATACCAAGAATATAATTTTTGGTGGTTCGCTTCCACGTGAATATCAGTGGTAAAATGTATTATGAAAATTACCCGCTACGGCATTACCCTCGAACGACTGCAACCGGCGCAAGCCGAAATGGTACGCCGGTGGCGTAACGACCCCAAGATTCAGCAGTTTATGTTTTACAAGGGCGAAATTACCCCGCTTATGCAGCAGGAGTGGTTTACGGCCATGGATAACGAGCAGAATTTTTTCTTCGTAATAATATACAAGGCCGAACCGGTGGGTCTTATCAATATTTCATCCATCGACTGGGAAAACAAAACGGCCTATACCGGCTTGTTTATTTATGATGAAAAGTTTTGGGGAACAGATGTGCCGGTGATGGCCTCGCTGGCAATGCTGGATGTTTTTTTTATTCTGTTCGACATTCAAAGCGCGTATGCCAAAGTAAAGGGCAATAATATGGTGGCGCATAACTATAACTCGTCGCTGGGTTTTAGCCGCACCAAAAAAATTGAACAGGGCCAGGGTTACGAATACATGTTGCAAAAAGAAATTTACCTGCTTGAAACCAAGGAACTGCGCAACGCCGCTATCCGCTTAAAAGGTAACCACACCGATATAGAATTGCTACAGGATAACCCGGTCGACGCATGGATTAGTACCAGGCTGGCACATGCAAAAAAAGAAGTGCTCAGGAACCTGGAGGTGAAAGTTCACTGAATAAAAATGCCGGAAGGGCACGAAACCTTCCGGCGTTTTTATTTGTCGCAACAGTTTACCATTCCGTAGTCTTCTGGCTTTCCTTATTTTCTTTGTTATACATCATCAAAATGGTGTCGTAATCGCACATGCCGAGGTCGCAATAGGTCTTCGTAACTTTCCTTAGTAACTCGGTGTTAGTGGCTTTGGTCAGTTCTTTAAATGCATCTAAATTCTTCTTCTCCATCATGCGCAGGGTAGATGGGTCATCCATGCCAATTTTAGCATACTCTTGCTTAACCTGTTTTCTGATATAGGCAAGCACATCAGCTTTGCTTTCATCGGTTGCAACAAAACCAATAGGGCTTACA
>Ga0316217_10000640_pt1 | contig 48641 bp, 43 predicted proteins | sample 1anoAmetaG_FD_203633 | JGI IMG/M metagenome (GOLD analysis project Ga0316217, IMG submission 203633) | Freshwater microbial communities from Trout Bog Lake, Wisconsin, USA - 1anoA | ecosystem: Environmental > Aquatic > Freshwater > Lake > Hypolimnion/Profundal zone | place: USA: Wisconsin...
CTCGATTCTGGTCGCATCCCGGTTTTTGATAAGCTGATGCAACTCATCCGTTTCGGCAGGATCAAGATGACCTTCTTTGCCGGCAACATGTATCCGTTGATGGAACCGATACCAGTCGAGGTAAGCGTCGACAAATGAGAGCAGTGCCGTGTGGATTACGCCATTACGCTCATGGATTTCCTCAAGCAACTCGTCGATTGATTTCCATTCCGCATTTAAAATCCCAAGCTTGGTTGCTGTGCGTCGCACCGCAAACTGCAATAGCCCAACAACTTCAAGTTCTGTAATATACATTCAATTGCCTCCGTATTCTGTTCCCGATTGCTGGTCTCATTCGGTCATGTCCAGTAGCTGCTGGATCACTTGAACGTTGGCTGACCTGCCAAGATTTATGATCGCGGTAGCCGGTTCACCGCTGACGCTGATGGCTTCGCGATCGGTGGCGAATGATTGCTGATGTTGCCGCAGCAGTGCTTGGACGCGTTCCAAATCTTGCAGGTCCACAGCAATATAAGGCCCGGCGTTTCCCTCGGTTTGAACCTTAACAGTCTGATGAGTGCTGGAATCGATCATAATCCACTCCCAATTTATGCCGGTGGTATGGTTACATGTTCGCTTCTTTGTTGGCGAACGTCAAGAAAAGATCGCAAAAATCAATTTAAGCCGTAAACAGCTCATTTTTTACGAGCCCACCATCGGTTGATGCGCCGTGTAATCCACCGTTGCTGCGCCATGGGGCACTGGTCAATCTTTCAAGATTTGCCGGCTGCACCCAAATCGCCCCCAGCGGATTCGTCTGCATTTCGTCCATCGTGGTCAGCCAGGCAAAGGTGCGGACCGGCGGATTGGTCTGCAGCAGACGCGCCGCTATGTTGTCCCGCCGCTCGGCGCTCTTGCAGACAAAGAGCACTCGGAACGGAAATTCCTTGTAAGCGTCCCGTTCTTGCCCGAACCGCACGGCGAGTCCTCCATGCTTGTAATAGTCCAGGTAGCAAAGCGTCCGGGTGGTGAGCACCTCCAACGCTTCGGTCGAGCGGTCAACTTCCAGAAAGAATATGTATTCGCTTTGCTCCGTGTCAGATTCGTCTTCGCGTAGCCGTATGAATCCATCTGGTTTTACCGTCACCTTAGCACCAGTGGCGGGGTGGAACGCGTTGAACTCAGAGAGCCGTGGCCAGGTGGAGAATTCGGTGACGGCAAATTCTGGCCGGCTGTGCAGTGCGGTACAGAAAGCAGCCTTGACGTCCATCACGGCAAGTTCGTGCTTCAGTGTCAGGTCGCTGACCTGCACCCGCCCTTCAAGCTTTTCCCACGACATACGCGGGTACTCGGCAATGTGGCCGCCGTCGCTGAGGATTCCAAAGGCGGTTTTGGTAAGGAAAAGGATTGACGGCTCATAGGCGCGGCGCCGGCGTTCGCCGATGAGTCCCGCCGCCTTGAGTTTCTGGACACGCTTCTTTGCCGCTTCGGATTTGCCGTCGAAATGGATGGCGGTGGCATGGGCAAGTGTCATGATTCGCGATTCAAACAGGCCGCGCAGGAGCGCAATGTCTCGGGACTGAATTTGTATTGGCAAGGATTCGATCAAAGAAGTCATACCTAACCTCAAGTATATCACGCTCGCGGCAACCGGCGCTTGACAGTCACTGGTTCATCCTCGGTCGGGCTTTCCAATAGGTTGTGCAGGAGAACCTTGCTGCGCTCAGCAAGGTTTGTCACGGCGTCTTCCATCGGCAGGAAGAACGGCCAGTCCCGGTATTTCTCCTGGAGATACCTTTCAAGCCGTGCTGCCGGCGTGGGTGGATCTTTGATTAACGGCACCTCCAGAATGACCGGCGCATGCATCCGGTCGCCGATTCGGGCCACACAGTGACGCTGTCGCTGTTCAAAAAGTGCTGCCATGGCCCGGAAAAGCTGCTCATCCAAGGAACGGTACTGCACAGACGTAAGTTCTTGCCCCATGATGGGCATCAGCATGGGGGAGCGTGTAACACCTTCGCTTTTTCCTTCCGACCACGATTTACTTTCCCCGGAGGCCTCGCTCATGGAGTCCTGGCTTGATTCCTGCTGGTTAATGATCACAGAATTTTCCGGGTCAAGAACGTTTCCCGCGCCAGTACCGGAACCTGCTGAGCGCCCAGCGAATTTGCCACCGCCTCGGCCGCTGCTGTTGGCCTGGCTGTAACTTTCGCGCATTTCGGTGCGGTATCCCATGACCTTGGTGGAGAAAAGCTTCAGTTTCACTTCGTCTGCGTCCATGGTGCCGCGGAATAGCCATTGGGCCATGGGCTTTAGATTTTCTTCGCTTGTTAGCCGGAACACCACCTTGGTGGTGGTGTTCTCCATGACCGAGTCATATAGCTGCTTGCCGTGATCTCCGCGCGAAAGGAACTGCCCCGGAAACTGGTTGGCAAGGGTAAGGTGAAGGCCAAACCCGCGGCTTTCGTCCAGATTCTCGGCAATGGTGGGGGTAATGAAGCGCTGCGCCTCGTCGATGTATACGTAGAAGGGTTTGGCGCCGGCGTGCTTGCCGCGCTCCTGGGCGGCCGTCCACAGGTCGCTGAGCAGAAGTGTTGCGAAAAGGTCGGCGTCTTCCTTGGATACCCGGCCGCGCTCACGGGCAAGCGACACCAAAATGATCGCGCCTTCTTGAAGCGCCCTGCCCAAGTCGAGCGAGTTTTGAGCCTGACCGAAAATCGCCCGCATGTGCTCGTTGCGCAGAAACCGTCCGAGCCGGTTTAAGGTGCTGGCAATCTGGGCGTCGAAGTCCTTCGGGGACAGGTCATTGGCGTACGCCCAGTCCCGGCCGCACACTTCATCCTTGAGGCCCGCAGTCATCGCCTGGCGCAAGTGTTGATTCTGCCGATCGGTCAGGTACAAGGCTTCCGCCAGGGTGAAGCCTTTTTCATATAGCGCCCGCATGGTGTTGCTGGCCCAGCGGGCAAAGAGTGGGGTCTGGTCGGTGCCACGCTGGCCCCACGTGTATGCCATGGCCTCGACGAATGTTTCGACCACCACCGCCGGGTTGGCCGGGCGCTGGCGTAGCACATTGTATGAAGGTATCCAGTCGTCGCGGCGCAGGTCGATGGGAATGACCGGCCGGGTGCGCAGTTGGGGATGCCAGGCGAGCCAGCGCAGAAGAGAATCGTACAGGGACCCGTGGGGATCCAAGAGCAACAGCCCGCACTTGCTCTGGTGCCAGCCCACAATATCCTGACGGATGAGCGATTCCAAGAGTTTGCTCTTGCCGCTACCCGTGCCGCCGCAGATGTACAGGTGCTTGTCGCGGGCATCGGCCGGCATGGCGAGCATATCCTGGTGACCGGCAATTTGGCCAAGTCGGAGGTTGTTACCAATTGGGGGCGTATGGCACCTGGGTTAAACCTTCGGAAAACCTTGTTCTGTTGCAGATATTCTACACGCAGTGCTGTCTAACGTCGGGTATTATTATGGCCTGGAGCGTTTACATTAAATATATTATTTACTATATGTATGTCTATCGGGCTAGGGCTCACAGTCTTTGGAGTTATTGGCCCCAAAGACTTTTGCTCGGGTTTCTTTATCTTTCTTATCCCGAGGGCAACAAGGATGATTACGCCAAGAGTTCCTTGTCCCAAAATAGCTAGCTCAATATTTGCAAATTTCTCCACCGATTCCAGAACCCAAGATTTAGTTGTGGGGGGAGGCGTCGATGGAACTCTCGGATAAGATTCCGGTCTGGGTTCTGATTTCGGCGGTTTGGCGTGTATGCCTTGTTTTATTTCTTCGACAAGGTCTCGCCCTTTCCTGTACTTGGCGTACGCATCCTTGTAGACTTTCATGCAATAACCATCATATGTAGTTTTTATCAGGTTGCGATATTGTGCAATGATGGTCTTATATTGGTGACCTTTTATGATACCGCGTCGGCGGCGGTCTTCGACGGCTATTCGGATTGCTTCGATCTTTTTGCGCCATTTCTCGCTCTGTCGCCGAAAAGGCTCTAATACTGCAATATTGAAATGTTCTAGACGATACGTAAACTTTTTAATGTCATCTTTTGATGGATTATTTGAATCCGCCGGCCACTCTGGGCATAAGCTAATGTCGAGTTGAGGCGGGTCTGGCCATACTATAGTTTCATCGTCAGGACTGTCCGCGAAACTACATGTTGGGTTAAAATAACAAGATATAATAAGTATTGTGGTGATAAGTGATTTCTTGATGGACTTAAATTGATATTCAAGTCCGATAAGTATCTGTTGGAGTTGATCGGTAAGGAGACATTTGCCTTCCATAACTACCCCTATCAGTATCAGCACTGGGCATCCCCAGTTAGTGGCAGTTCAGTTCGCTACATCTGAAAGATAGATTATTTAAGTAATCATTGCAATGTCTGAAAATTTATTGCAAGTACGCCTGTTAAAGTTGCAACTATTTTGCAAAATTTTAATATTGCCCCCTCGCAAATTAGTGGCGGAAAGGTCGAGAAATGGGGTATGGCTAGGAGCGTTTTGTGTATACTCGGCAAATGGTGATTCTTAGTGTTCCGCTGGATAAGAATCAGATTTCTATCAACAACCTTGGCGTTGAAAACCGCCAGTCTGGTCACCATGTCCATGCGTGAACAACTCCGCGGCTACATCGCCTAAATTTTGACTGTTCTTGTTCGGGATACAGAGCGAACAATGTGCCAGCTCTGTCGATCATGTGCGCCAAATTGCTGCCGATGTCGCCACTTCGCCCCTGGGGCGTGTTGGTTTCCTGGTGTGCAGGAACGGGTTGACCAAATCGGCGGAAGAACGGCTACGTCAAGTAAACCACAATCGTGAAATGTTGATTCTGCCGTTCGACCATGCCGAGTTGGTGTACCTCGCAAGTTTGCGAAAAGGCAAAATCGACGAGCACCTGCACCGAAAGGAAATCACGACCCTGCCTCTCGTAGGTTAGCTTGGAGGTGGGTAACCGTTTCGCTGTTTGTTTGTTGAACCCGTTAAACCCGTGGTGGTTCGGTTGGTTTGTTGCATCTGTTCATAAAGGACACAGTGTGCTACTGTGTCCTTTACAGGTTCCCCCCGCGTCCCGAACCCGTGGTGCCCCCGTCGAGCCGTGCCGGCGAGACCCGGCCGGTTTGGTGAGCGTGAGCGAATCCCGTGAGCCCGTGAGGGAAACCGGCCGGTGTCTGGGGGGCGACACCAGCCTAAGACCAACACTAAACCCATGCCAAGCAACAAGTTTTCAATACAGCAGGGGTTCCCCTGTGCGGGGAAGGGTGCGGGGAACCCTCAATCCATGGGTTGTGCATCCACATCCCAGGTCGGATTGTCCCTAAAAAATGTTCGAACCAAGACCAACAAACTCCGCTTTATTTTGGCCCCCCTTGCAGAAGCCCTGTCAACAGGGCTTTTCGTCTTCCCCCACCCAACGGAACCACCCCTGCTGTCCCAATGCTGTCCCAACGCGCTCAGCCCTTGGCGGGCCTGCGCGCGGCCACAAACGCCAACTGAATAAAAAAAACCCAAGAAAATTGGCCCAAATCACTTGCAGGGTGAATTTTCCCGGAGATACTACCTATCTGGCTGACCTCCAGCATGTTGATTCGCTGGTTTTAATGAACCAGTGTTTTGACGGAGGTCCCAAGCCATGTTGTCGCCCGCGCTCACCATACCCACTACACCCACTGTACGCATCGCCCGGTCACATTCCCCCAAGCCAAAACTCAACATCCCTGTTCGCGAAATCAGCGAGTCGTTGGAACGTCGCGACATTCCGCCCCTGCTTACTTTACAGGATGCGGCCGGCCACGTCGGACTACGGCCCAGCACCCTGAAACGCCACGTCTCAGAAGGCAAGTACGAGGGCTCCGTTCGTCACGGCCGGCCGCTGATGTTTTATTCCGACCGGTTCTTCAAAACATTTCTCCAAAGCTAAAGAGGTTGACCATGCTTCTTCACGATAGATTTCCTGTTGACGGCACCACCCCCACCATTTACATCGGACACCGTGAATATAAGGACAGAAGAACCCACCAGAAAAAGATTGGGGCAAAGTGGTATGCCGAGTATTGCTACCAGGCCCAGCGGTCTTATGAACCGCTGCGCACATCCAATAAGCAGGCGGCAATCCGTGCAGCTTTTGCCATCGTCCAGCGGTTGGAGCGCGGCGAGGAACGGCCCCGGCAACGTCGGGTCGAGTTCGCGGAACTGATCAAAGAATATTTGGAATTCAAACGAAATCAGGGGCGGACCAAAAACACCCTGACCAAATACAAAAACATGACGCAGCACCTGTCCGACTGGGTGGCCCAGGAGGGCATTACTTTCATCTCATCATTCACCGCGCGGCACTTCTGGGCATATAACCACTGGCTGACGGCAAAAGTTGGGGAAAAGACGTGCTTTGACTACGTCATGTTCGTCAAGCAACTCATGAAATGGGCCAAGCGCCATGGCCTGCTGCACCAGAATCCGTTGGAAAGTGAAGCCCCCACGAAGCCGCAATCCGCGGAACAGCCTTGCTTCACACCCGACCAAGTCGAGTCCATCCTGAAAGCAGCCCATCCCCATGAGGGCGCCATCTTCGCCACCCTGGCTTATACCGGCATGCGGATTGGTGAAGTCCGCGATCTGCGGTGGGCCGATGTGTATTTTGACCTCAAGAAAATCCATGTCCGCCTGGGTGGCAGCAGCAACAAGCCCAAAGACAAAGCGTACCGGATCATTCCCCTCCATCCCAAACTGGCGCCGGTATTGCAAGCCTTGGCGAAGAAGAATGAACGGATCTTCAACGCCCGCCCCTCCAAAAAATACCCCGAAGGCGGCCGGCCCATTAGCGAGCGGCATCTTCTCGTTAGCATCAAGAGCCTATGCCGGCGCCTTAAGTTTGCGGACCCGGACCAGTATTGCCTTCACAGCTTTCGGCACGCCTTTGCCTCCATGCTGTGCCGCAAGAATGTTTCATTCAAGCACGCACTCGAAATCATGGGACATGCCGATAGCGTGATTCTCGACCACTACTTCAAGATGTTCGACCGCGACGCTGACGCCGCCATTGCCGCGGTCAATTATGGCAACGCCGATGGTGGAGAACAGAAGCCGTCCAAGTGACCTGGGCGCGGACCGTCGGCTCAAAAACCCAATGGGTGGATTTCCCGCGCTCTGGCGTGCGCCCACTCAAGCCATTCTTCCATCGTCTGGCCAGGCCGGAGTTGGTTTGCCGGCACTCGCCCGAATCGTCGGACCTCTTCAATGAACTCCAGCGTAAGGCGATACCGGTGGAGCGCGTCAGCACTCTTGTAAAAGGCCTCGACGCGTTTCTTCTCTTCGTCTTCACGCCGTTGCCGTTCGGCTTGCTCTCTTTGAACCGCTTCGCGCTTTTGGCGTTCATCACGCGCTCGTTCAATCACCTTCATGACTTCATCCACGGCACGCTGGATAAGGTTATCGAACGCCTGTTGACTGGTGAGATCAACGGCTCCACCAGGATGCAGCGTCAATTTCCCGGTGGGGACGGAATCCCACTTGGGTATTCGGGTAGAAAACCGGGTTTGATCGGCCTGCTCTTTGGCAGTGGGCACGTGTGCAACCTGCCGGTATACCTCTTCGATATACAGTGGACATTTATCATGGTGGCCGCTACAGGCGTAGGTACCGCGGCTGTGGTAATCGTGGCCGTTGCTGATGCTAAGCTCGCGTTGCTCCAGCGCCTTGAATAATCGATCCATCACGGCCAGGGCCAGGCGGAAGCTTGTGCGCGATACCCGCACATCGACATTGTCGTAATAGTTTGATTCGGCATAGGCAGAATTATTCTTGGAATCATTCCTGGCAATGGCCTTGCTGATCAGGACGTGTGGATGGATCAGCCGGAGTTTGATCGGTGTGTCCGCGGTGTCCGGTTCTGTCACCGGTGCGTCCGCGTACTGATTCGGTGAATTCTCCATGTGCCAACCTCCTGCAAGGGCCGCTATGAGCATAATCCTGACGGCCGGTTCGCGACAAGGCTGGGGATTTCAGGCTTTCGTGATTCGGGTAAGATACTACGGGTGTCAACGGGCACGTTGCCCGATATCTTAAACCCGTCCGAACGCGATACCATGGCAACCCTTGACCGCGAAACGCTGTATAAGCAGGTTTGGACAGTGCCAGGCATACAACTGGCACTGAAGTACGGCATTTCCGATGTTGCGTTGTCGAAAGCTTGCCGGCGGCACAAGATCCCGCGCCCCCCGCGTGGATACTGGGCCAGGATTCAGGCCGGACAACGAATCCCGCGTCCCCCATTGCCAAAGATTGACAATGCACGCCTTCAGAGCGTCCATATTTATGGTGCCAATATGACTGCTGGAAATTCAGACGGGGCGGAAGCCCCGGATCGTGCCCCCCGTGACCGGATTTTGGTTGGGCCGGTGCTCACCGCACCGCACCCGCTGGTGGAATCTGCCTATCAGCAACTCACATCCGCCGAGCCTGGTCCGGGGAAGATCGTAAAAACGGACCCGCGCACCGCGGTCGATGTTCGCGTTCGCGCGGAAACCATCGATCGTGCGGTGCGGGTATTCGACGCCTTCGCCAAAGCTTGGGAGCAGGAAGCTGGAAGAATAGTACCAGGGGAATGCAACAAGGTTCCCTGCACGTTGGCGGCGCTCGGGGATGATTTGATGATGATACACCTGACGGAAACCACTGATCCTGTGCGTCGTGGTCGGCGGGCGGCTGATACCCCGGCGGCCGGCGCCAATCCACGGTTGTGCTTTGTCGTGGGCGATGGACGACTCGATGGCATCAAGGGGACCTGGGCCGATACCACCACTGTTCGGCTGGAAAAGATGCTGCGGCCTTTGATTGATGCCATTCGTGATTACCTTAACGCACACCGGCAGATCCGGTTGGATCAAGAATGCGAGCAGAGGCAGCAGGAAGCAGCACAGGCCGTGCGCCAAGCTAAAGCAGATGAGGTTAAACAGGAATTTTACCTCCGGCAACAACTCCTGGGGGATGTTGACCGGTGGCGACGCGCGCAGGAAATCCGGGAATATTTGACCATGGTACGGAAGAGGATTGAAGCAAACGAGATCCGGCCGCGAAACCCCGTGGCGGCGCGTGCCTGGCTGGAATGGGCCACATGGTTTGCAAATGACATGGACCCCGTAGGCCAGGCGCCGCCCCGTGAACGCGCGGCCATCGCGCCGAAGAACACGCCCGTGGCGGAATTGGATCTTACCAGCCGATCCCGCGCCCTGGTTGCGCAACTTGGCGTCAAGGACACGGATGAACTGTTGCTGGTGACTGATACCAAGGTGCATGAACTTTCCGGCTGGAGTTCCGGCATGTGGCGCGAGTTGACGCTCGTGCTGGAAGGACTTGGTTATGAGGTCGGGAACCGGAAGTCATCTTACTATTACTGAGCGACTTCGGCTCGTCACCTGAGAAGATCCGCAAGACACCGGACATCGGCCGCAGCCGGTTCATCATTCTCCTCGCCAACGGCCGCAAGGCGGCGAAACAGGGGACCGTCGGGCAGCGCAAGCTGGTGGCTTTCAAAAAAGTCGTCGAAGATTGCCGGATCGGCCGTGATTCGGGCCAAGCCGGGTTCGCCCGGCAGGGAAAGGCTGAACGTCCCGGCATCCAACTCGGCGCACGTGGTGCCGGGCGGAAGCAGGTCCGGGCACTTTAGCACTTTGGCAATGTCTTGGGGCGTATAGGGCGGCGGCGCGAATGTCGGCGGCATGAGGTCGGCATCGCTCACCTCATCGATATCAAACCTGGCGGCATCAGCCGCGGTAACAAGGAGATCAATGTTGCGCACCGCTTCGTGCCGCCCTTTTTCCCGGTCCTGGGCGCGACAGAGCGCGGCCGCTTCAAATTCCCTGGGTAGCTGCGCCAAGATCGGCTGCAACTTTCCAATCACACCCCTAAAGAGCCCGATCCGCTCGCTCAATGCAAAGTAAACATCCGCCTCGACGGTATCGGCGTACGCAAGATTGATGATGCGAATCTCAGGATGCCGCTGGCCAATGCGGTCGATGCGGCCAATGCGCTGCTCAACCTTCATCGGGTTCCATGGCAGATCATAGTTGACCACGACACCGGACGTTTGCAGGTTTACGCCCTCGCCGGCCGCATCCGTGCAAACCAACACCCGCACGGCTTTTTCTTTGAGCATCCGCTTGATCTGTTCCTTGGAGCGGCTGATCCAGTTGCCGGCCAGATCACGTATTTCCCCGCCGCGCCCGCTGTAGCACCCTATGGGCACGTCAAGCTGTTCGCTGAGGTAATTGCGTAGAAAATCCATCGTGTCCGTGTACTGGGTGAAAATGATCGCCGAGTCATACCCCTCGGCCATCGCGCGTTGAAGCTGGTCGCGCACTTCCCGGGCCTTGGTGTCGGTTCCCAGTTTGGCGATTCCCTTCAGCAATCCCTGGATCGAGCCTTCTTCTTCCGCACCCAATGATTTGGCTTCATATTCATCGGCCTCTTCGGCTGCCACGGCTTCGGCCGCCTGTTCATCCTGCGGCAGATCTTCCTCCAGGCGATCGGCATCCGCCACGCATGATGCAAACCCCTTGATGCGCGTCAAACGGGATTCCAGGGTCTTGCGCAGCGCATAAAAGCTGCTGGCCAACCGGCGGCGGTAGATGGTCATCACGAAACCCACCGCCGTCTTTTTGTCCGGTGACGCCGCCTGGTACGTCGTGCTGATGTAGTCTTCCACCTGGTCGTACAGTTGGCGCTCGGCCGGGCTCAATTCCACGGCCTTGTCCGTCACTTTCCGCTCAGCAATGGGGGAATCCAGTAAACCCTTCTTGAAATATTGCCGCAGCAGGGTCCGTGTATGGCGCGACATCCGGTGGTAAATCGGGCTGCATGATTTCAACAGCGCGACCAATGCCCGCCGCTGCTTGGTGGTCAAACGCTTAATGGGGATGTTCGTGCTGGGTTCCCGGGCCGCCGCCAACATCTTGTTCACGTCGATTTTCGAGAGCCCCAGCGCCTCACCTATCCGTTGGATCAGCGTTGCCGGGGTGGCGCCAAAGTTGCGCTCGGTGGCCTGAAACAACCGTGTGGCGCGGAATAATTCATCGTCGTTCGGATTGCCGCCCAGGGTTTCAAAGTAGTCGGTAAACACCTGCGGCGTCCACTCTTCGGGCAAACCCAGCAGGCTCAGCAAGTCCCACATTTCCACCGGATGCACCTGCATGGGTGTTGCCGTCAGCAGTAGCAGCGACTTGGTTTTGTGCTTGATCGCATGCATCAGCCGCAACAGGCGGTTCGGCCCGCCTTCCTGGGGCGTTCCCGGCGAGCTGCGCCGGGCATGATGGGCCTCATCCAGCACCAGCAGATCCCAATCCGGGGCGTCGATGAGTTCCTGCTGGCGTTCGCGCCGGCGCATCAGGTGACTGCTCACCAGCACGATCGGCTGATTTATCCATTGGTCCCGTGCCACAGGCTCTTCCAACGGTTCTGTTCGCGGGTGGTAGCGCGGCCAGCGCAGGGATTGTCCGGTGTAAATCGGCACCAGCAGATTAAACTTCTCGTACAGTTCTGACTGCCACTGGTTCAGCAGGCCCTTGGGGGCCATGATGAGCACCCGTTTGCACAGCTCGGCGATCCAGGTGTGCCGAATAATCAGCCCGGCCTCAATGGTTTTGCCAAGGCCGACTTCGTCGGCAATCAGCAACCGCAGCGGCCAATCATCAATCATCCGTTTATACGCCCTCAATTGATGCGGCCAGGGCTTTACCGTGCTGGTTACCACCGCAACCATGGCTCCATCCGGCCGCTTGGGCGCGTTCTTAATGAACCCCCACACCAGGCGCCGGCGCTCATTGGGCGTCAGCTTTGGTGCCGGTTCGTCGATGAGTCCATCCGCGTTTCCTTTCCCCACCGGCGGCTTCACAAACGTGTCATCGGTTGGAAGGAATTCCAGCAACTTGTCTTTCAGCGCTTCGGGAAAATCGTAGACCCGGGCGCTCTTGGCCTGCCCGGTCCACAGCTTGGCGAATTCGCCTTCGGTCTTCTTTACTTTGGCTTCGTCCCATTCACCGCGCCAGGAACAACTGACATCGAACGATTCGCAGTTGTTCAGCCAGCCCGCGGGCGTTTCATTTATAGACCCTTTGAATACCAGCTTATCACCATGGTCATCGACAACCACACCGGCCTTGGCATGGTACAACCCCAGGCCGGCGCGCATTTCGCCATGCTCGTCCAGCGGGATGGCAATTTTCACATCCAGAAAGCCATGGGCGATCATCCACGCCAAATACCCGATGTTCCGGCGTGCCACCGCCGATTCACTGCTGAGCGGAATCCGGTTAATCGCTGAGCGTGCGACCGCCTCGCGAACGTCATATCCCTTCTTGATGTCGTCCACATCCTGCTGGGTCAGGGTGCAACCGACGAGCAACTGCATCCGCCCGCCGCGGGCGATCAGCGCATCGAGGCCCCGTGCCGCCATGGCCAGCACATCACCCGAAAAATAGCCTGTGGCACGCAGGTATACCTTGGCACGGGATAACGCCGGGACGAAAAACATGGCCACTAAATCGCCATCTTCATGGCTGTAGCCCACGTCCCAATCCCGATCGCGTAATGACAATCTTGACGTTGCTTCGTCCACGGCGGTCCTTTCATGCCTTGGCGCGCTGGGATTCGTCCCAGAGTTCCGACTGCACCCACACCTTGGCCTGCGGCACGTCGCCGGCAAACATCAACTTACGCAGCTTCTCCAGTGCCTCGGCATCGGCGGCGGCGCCGGCCAATGTACCCTTGCCGCTCACCATTCGGGGCGTGGGCAATACGTTCAACACCGCTTCCAGCGCCGTCAATAGGGCGCTATCCTTCTGCAACTCGGCGCGCTCCACCATTTCCTTGGCCACGCCGACGTTCCGTTCCCGGGTGGCCTGCGCCGCCTGATGGAGGGCATCGAGCCGGCAGGTTCCGGCCATCGAACCGATGGCCCCCTTCCTGGCGCGCTGGCCGGAATCCCACACCACCACGTCACCGCCCTTGATTTCCAGCACTTTGCCCCGCAACTGCTCATCGAAATTCACGCCCACCACGCGTGCCAGTTTCAGGGCTTCATCCGCGGGGAATTGCGGACTTCCAAACGCATCCCAGGCCAGCACAAACCATTCCGTCACCGGGTCCAGGTGCGTCTGCCGGTGAACGCTGGTCAGTTGTTGCAGGCGCCACTGCTTTACCGCGCCCCGCGCCGCCATCAGGGCATCCTCGGGACGCACGGCATACGGGTCCCAATCCTCATCTTCCATCAACTTCAATTGCGATCCCCGGGGTGGAATGGGCTTCTGGTTCGCCCGGCCGCGTTTGATCGGCCAAAATTCGCTGAAAACCTGTAGCGCCGGGCCGAAACACGCCAGGTACAGGTCCACGCCTCGGATACCGGCTTCCTGGAACTTGGCGACCTTTTCCCGCACGACTGCCGTAACCTTCGGCTCAACTTCTTCCCAATACGTAGCCTCCGCGTTAACAGAGACGGCTTCGCGGGGCCGGCAAACCAGAAAGATCGTGCTTTTGGCGGCGTTCTTGTCCTTAATATGCAGACTTCCTTCGGCCTCGGTTTGAATCGGCCACGATGCGGTGATCACAAAGCCGGCGTCAACCAACCCCTTGGCCAATGCATCCCAGGCACCGGTGGCCTTGTGGGTAAACATCAGCGTCATGATGCCTTCGGGCTTCAGCACACGCCGGGCTTCGGTGAAAATGGCCTGCATCCGTTCCTGGTAATCCCGGCTGGCCCGCTTTTTTACCCCGCCGCTGCCTTTGACCTTGGAGAAATCCTTGAACTTAGCCGGGTTAGCGACGGCCTCGCGGTCTTTGTCGGTCAGGTGATCGGTGAATTGTTCGGGGAACAGCAGTCCCACGGTTCGCTTTAGCCAGACATAGAAGAAATCCGCCAGTTCCGCATACATTACATTGTCGTAATACGGCGGATCGAGGACGACGGCGTCGATGCTGGCGTCGTCGATATCGAGAAGTTGATCACCAGAGCCCCTTGTCAGTGTAATGGAACCGATCGATGCCGCCTTTGGGCTTGCGTAAAGCGGAATTTGGCTGTTCTCTTGAGGCTTGTAATTATTGTCCGTGTCGGCCGATGAGTCATCACCTGATTCATGGCCAGCTAAATCGATCAACTCTCCGAGAGCCTTACCAGTCTGCTTTATGGCCCAGTCGTAACCGAGACCTGTAACACATGGTGCCATCTCCGCATAACTCCACAGGAACGCGAAGCCATGTCGATCAAATACTCCAGCAACCACGCCGCGGTTGGCATGCCATCGGACGGATCGCGCGTTGTAGTTCAGCAACTTATCCATTCCTAAGGCAATATAGGTCAGCGCCGCCTTATCCAATTCGCTGACCATTCCTACGCCACCACACTCGGCAACCATTTCGTGGAACACCTCCACACTTGTACAGTGCCCCAACAATTGGCGCGTGGAAAAAAGGTCGATCCATCGTGCCATCCCATACATTTTGTGCCCGCGGTCATAGTTCGAGAGTTCGCCGATCTCTTCATCCGGCACGATGTTCCGTGCAAGCCATCCAGGCATTTTTTCTGCGAGAGTGGCCTGCAACTGGACGGAATTATCGTCTTCGGCTCGCGGGGCGCGGAAACCACGTATTTTCTTGACTTCTCGCTTGCCATTTTTACTATGGCCAACGACTCTTCGTTCGGTGTAAACGACGGTATACAATTGCTCGCCCATTTTGCCTGCATGAGCCTGCGATTTGATCTCGTCGCCATCGATAACACGGGCGCAATCTGAATACGGGCACAATCCATCGCCGCCCTTGACGGTGCCCGGGGAGTGGTCCTTGGCATCATGAACTATCTCGAAAATGCACCGGCGATCTTTGCCCACACTGACCTGCGGTACGACGCGTACGCCTACTCCTTTGTTGTTCAAGTTCCATTTTGGTGACAGCGGCACGAGGCCGTTGCAATAGGGACATCGGATCGTGCGAGCCCAGAGGTAGCCGTCAACAGTGACGCCCTCCGGTTCGGATGGGAATACACCGACATACCGGGTTGAGGCCTTCGCAATGAACTGCTTGGCCAACTGTTGATATCGCTTGAGAAGTCTCCCTCCGAACTTCGCCGGGAACTCAACCGTAGCTCTTAGAATGAGCCAAGCAACAGGGTTAAGGTCATTGCCGAAGGTATCGCACCCCAGGCGAAGTGCCTCATGTGGAATTGACCCGCCACCTGCTGTACTGTCGAGAATTCGCGGGTTGGCACCTTTTCCGCCCAATGTCCGAAGGTAAGTTCGGTCATCATCTGTCGGGTTCCACTTGAAGGCTCGCGGATAGCCGTAAGGATTTGCGCCAAGGTTTTCGCGTTTGCCCGTTTCGGCATTGATGTTCTTTGCCGCATCGGCCATGCGTGCCTTTGCCGCCATCGGATCGCCATGAATCCCCAAGGCGTGGAGAAATTTCTTATGATCGGCATCGGCGGGCAGAAGGGAAGCGAGGATCGCAGCCCGGCTGGCGACCAACGGCCGGCGCGCCCACCAGACATGAAGCCGGTTCGGTGCCGGGAAGGGCGTCATCGGCGTACGCTCCCGCAACGACTCGATTCCGATCTCAGCGATCGGCAGCCATTCTTCAATGAGCCGGCGTGTCTTGACTGGAACCGCTTTTTCCGTTGTGGCACTTTGCGTCAAACCGTTCTCCTCCGTCCTCACCGGCGCGCACAACCATCGGATGCACGATGCCTCCGAGCGGCATGCCGACAATTCGCCGGAAACGACGCCGGTATTGTCACCAGAATGGCAGGGGAAGGAAAGCGCCGCGATAGATCTCAGGGAACGCGGATGCCAGCGCAGGGATCGAGCGCCACCGCGTCCTGCGAAATCGGCTTGTACACATCGTGGTTACAGGGCACGAATTCCTTGGGCCAGCAACTCTCCAAGCGGCACAGCAGACGCTGCTGAAATGGCGCGGGGTCTTGATTCACACGCTCGACAAACACCTTAAAGAAGCTGCAATTCTTCAACAGGTGTACAGCATCGCTGGCCAGATAGCGGGGAATGTAGCCGACCATGACGTTATCCCCACTGAAAAGCTGGACGGCATTGGAGTCCTTGGGGTTACTGGGTTCTGGCTTGGCCGTGAGTTCTTCATTAAATGCCAGGGCCAGCACACGGGCTTGCTGTTGTAGCGAAAGGTGGCGGAAGCCGTGCATCCAGAAGTAAGTCTGGTAGCAGCCGATGACCTCATCGAAGATTGGAAGCGGGAACATTTCGATAGAGTCGGTGGCACGGGTGCCGCCGCTACGGGCAAGGATAAGCATCGGATCGGCATCGGCATCGAGACCTAGGCGCTGTATATGCGCGCCAAAATCCGGACGGTTCCGAGACATCAGCCGATTCGTGAAGAACGGGAAAAGCTCCAAGCTGCGATAGGCCGTATTCACGTCGGGGAAGGCCAGGAAAGGTTGAAAACCGTTCAGTGCGGCCTGTTGAGCGCCGTGGATGTAGGCAAATTCAAACAGATCCTGCCGCGTGCCAACGCCGGATACCAGGCGCGCGACGGGGTAATACGCACGCGTCAGCGGGTGCTGCCAGGCAATAAAAATGGCTCGAACTGTTTGTTGGGCAATCACTTAGATTATGCTCCCTTGGTTTGCTCAATGGAGTATTGTAGCAGCTTCCGGGCAAAGAGGCGACTGGGCTCGGTCATGCGTTCTGCCGGAACGCTGGCAATCAGGCCGTCAATTACCTCATCGGTGAGACGTGGCACGCGGTCCAGCCAGATCCGCGCGGCCGCAGGATAATGCTGGCTGGCAAGTTTGAATGCCGCGACGGGATGGAGATGTTTTCGGTCGCCAGGATCACGATACCAGCGCGATGGCATCTTACGCCAATAGGATTCAAACGTCGGTGCGCTGGGCTGGCCCGAAAGGCGCCGTGAACGGTCTGCGTCCGTGCATTCGCGCCCGAGGCATGATGCGGTGTCGTAGAGGGGCGCCAATTCGGCTTCATTGGCGCCGGCGTGCGGACTTTGACTGACGATGATCGCCCAATTTTCGTGATGACGATCGGTGTTGCCAACCAAGGCGTCCAGCATAAGGTATCCGACAAATTCCTCCGGCGGTGTGGTGATGCCGGCCGGCCGGTCAGGAAATACGCCCAGCGAAATGAAATCCTGACGGAGAACGGCGAGCGCCTTATCAACGGTGTGTTGCGTGGTCTTGAAGTTGGGGCCTTGCGCGGGGTATGTCGCGTCGGCCTGGACCAACAGTTCATTACCGTGCAGAAGCTGGACGGCGGCACGGCTGGCAAGGAAATCTTTGGTAATGATCCCAGGGCGGCCTTCGCGGGTGGCCAGTTCAATCCTGGCATGCGGAAGCCCGAGAATTGTCGCCGTTTCGGCGGCGATCTTTTCGGCCCAATCCTCGCCATGGTCATGGCGCCGTTCCTTGAATAACCAGCGCTGGCTGGTTTGGTCTAATACCCACAGCTTGGCCTTGGAGCCCATCTGCTCGTCGCGATTCCAAGGCCAATCGGTGACATCGATAATAGGAAATGGCATCGTTTCACGGAGTCGTCAAAAGGACACGGAGCGCCGCCAGAACACGTCGGGGATATTGGCGATGCAGCGCCATGCCCATCCAGTAACCGGCCTCTTCCCGCGTCATCTTATCGATGCCGTCGGCCACGATGCGGATGCGATCGATGCTGTGCATGGGGGCCAGCGCACGGAACAGCAGGGATAGATTCAGGGCGAGGCTTTCATCAAGGGGATACTGCACGGTTTGGCCCTTCTTCAGGGTGCCCAGAGATATCCCGGCTTGCCGAAGTTTTTTGAGGATGCGCGATTCGACCATGCGCCAGGGGCGCCCGGTAAGGGCGGCGGTGCGCTCGGGCTGGTGCAGCCGCGGTGTGGAGGCGCTGGGCATTTGCCAGACGGCAACTTCCATGTCTCCGATCGATACGCCGGTGACCCGGAGTTCATATATCGGATGGCTTTCCGCCCCACGGGGGCCAGAATCTTTGCGCAATGGGGTGGCGCTCATCGTCAGGTTCCTTCCTGTGCGGATGCGTCGGCCTCAACGTATGCTTCGCCACCGCCGTATTTGGTCATGGCGATGGTGAAGGCTTCGGTTTTTTCGGTGGACGTTGCCAAAGGTGTCGGGAACACCAGGGTGTATTGGCTTTCAAATTGATGGTCGGATGCGGCGCGGATTTGCGAGTCAATAAATGATTTGACCGCATTGGCCTTAATCATGTTGCCGGCGAATTCGACTTCAAAAGTGTCAATCCCCTCGCTGGCAATGCTGACGGTGAACCGGCATGTGGCGGTGGCATCCCGGTAGGTCGCAACGGCCTGGTGGACCAACCACGTTGGGGCCGCTTCCCACAGCTTAATTTTGATCTGACGCAGGGCTTTGGCTTCCTGCTTGCGTGCCTTTTCAAACAATTCAAGGAACGCCTGCTTCAACGGCCCTTGGGCCGAGAGTGTGGGCTTGGTCTTTGCCGGCTCAACTGGTACCGGACCAGTTCCCACGCCGCCGGGGGGGGTACCCTTTGCCGGGCCGGTGCCACCGGCGGAGCCGCCCTCGGGCACGGGCTCTTCCTTGGGCTTCCGGGGCCATAATCCGACCTTTGTGGCTTCGGCCATCGTGTAAACAAAGGCGTTATCGCTGATCGTGATCGACGGGGAAGGATCGCCCGGACCCCAGACCAGTTCGCCCTGCCTATAGATGAACAGGCCGCCATCGATACCTTGGCGAATGCACTGGAGCAGTGGGCCGTTGTCCAGGAGCATGGATAACTTGGGGGCGCGCCGGAATTCATTGCGCAGTTCCTGGGTGGTCAGGAATCCTTTGGTTTTCAGCGGTGTCTGGTCACGGACGAATCCGGGGGCATCCGGCTGGTCGCCGGATTCAAGGAGTTTCTTCTGGTCGCGCAGGGCGCGACGAATATGGAGTTGTCCGTTGCCGGGATCACTGGAAACATTTGCCAACTCCACGGCGGTATGTCCCAACTGAACATTGCCACCACCGACCGAAATGTGGCTGGGATAAAACAGGTGCCGATAGCACTGCATCACGGCCTGGGCAATACCAAAATCAGCCTGGGAAAACTGCCGGTTCACGTCCATCTGCTGGTGGTCGGCCAGTTCGCGCATGCGCGCCGGCTTTTTAAGTTCTTGCAGTGCCAGTTTGCGCCGAACAGATTGCTTCATGTCTTCGCGGTACCGTTCATCGGCCACCACGAACACGAGATTGTTCTGGTAGCTGCGGAGTTCTTCCTTGGTGCCCTTGCGCTGGAAAATGCGCACGATATCCGGTGGAAGTGATGTGGGCTCATCGGAAACGACGAAGGCGTCATAACCAAGCAGCACGAGATAGGGGCGGCCGTCGCCGATGTCATCGGGCACTTCATAGGGGGCGGAGGCAAACGGGATCAGTTCCAAGTTATGGCCGCGCCCATCGAAGAGATCGCGCAGTTTTTCGTTCAGGTGCGTGCGCAGTTCGTCGGCATCGACACTGTTCATCGCTTTGCGGATCATTTGCGTCAGGTTGGCCTCGACCCGAAAGCGCAACGGCGCGCCGGGGCGGTCATCCAGGTACAGAGATTCGGCAATGAACTGCTTGCGCGCCGACTCCACAAAGGTGGGTTCGATCGCGGGGCAGGACACGGAATAGCGGAGTTGATCAGGCTTGATGCCCTGGGCCGCGTCTCCGTGTGCCAATGTGTGCAGGAAGATTGTGCCGGCAACATAGCTGGTTACGGGTGGTTGGCCGGGGAAATTATCCGTGTCGATGCGTTGGGCAACGGCGGGGTCTTTGCCGGGAACCGCGGCGACATCTGTGGCTAAGGCGGTCGTATAGGCCCCCTGGCCCAAGCGCGTGGTCACTTCTTCACGGATCGGACCATAGCCCAAGTCGATATGGTGCGGATGAATGGCGTTCGCGTCGCCGGGTTTTGCTTCCCATAGATGCCGGACGGTCCGGGACAACAAGCGCAACATGCCCCGTGTCCGCTGGAAGGTGGAGAGGCTGCTGGTCTTTTCAATCAGCGTGTTAAGCGTTTCCGGGTGGAGGGGATACCCGCGGCGGAACTGCTCCCGTGTCTCGGCGCTGTAGGCTTCGGCCGGCATGGATTCCTTGTTCCGGTCCCACATAGCGAAATACGACGCAATTACCGGTTCGGCAGCCTGCAAATCAACATCCGAAAAAAGCCGGCGCCGTAATACGTCCACGGTTTCGTCTTCTTCGGTGGGATTCAATTGGGTCGATTTTCGGGAAACGATCTGCTCGGCTTCTTCAAACGCTTTAAGCGCAAGCTGATGCTCGGCCTTGTAGGCATCTTTGGCTTCTTTGTCGTCAGCCTTGACCGCCAGCGTGAAAACCAGCGCCACCCGCGGAGTGGCGGAAACGGCCCGGATCAGACTTTGGATAAATGCTGAGAATTGCTCGGCGGCATTGGGGAAAACGCGGGCCACTTTGCGCAGGTAAACAGACACTTCGTCAATGACGATAAGCGTTGGCTGGCCCCCGAAAAGCTCCGCAATCGTGCGGTCACCTGGCGCCGTGTGGGACTCATCGCTCTTCCGGACGCGGTCATAGCCTTCCCGACCGGCGAGACGATAGGCCATTTCTCCCCATAGGCTGCGTGCCACGAGCCCATCTTCCAAGGTTAACCCATTGGCCGGATCAGCGCTTTCGCCATCCAAGGCGGCAACGCGAACTTTTTGGGTTGGCAGGAGTTCGGGATTGACGAATTCCGCGACGTTCGTCACCCCTTTCATCCCGCGGACGGCATGGATCAGGGCGATAAGGTTGTGGGTCTTGCCGCCACCATACTGGGTGTCCAGGCGGATGACAGAATTCATTTCCCCACCGACACCGCTGAGGCGGCGACAGACCGTCTCGATCAAGGTTCGCAGCCCGCGCGTGGGGTAGGTGTTCTGGAAAAACAACACGGGGTCGCTGTACTCGCGCACCTTGGACTGCGGCGCGATAACCGCCCCGAGATCGGCGGCAAATTCTTCGTCCCGCAAACGGCCGGAGATGACATCAGCACGGGGCTGGCACAATTCATAGATCGTTTTCATTGTGATCGAACCTTCGCGAATTTTCCCGGCATTCGGAATGCGGCATCACCGGCGGTAAGGATACTCGAAGGGGAGAATTCTAACCAGAAATAATGGACAGGACCACCCCGATGACGACTGCATATGGGCCTTCCATCACGCTTCGGCAGCTTTGGCGAAGTGCTTTGGGGTGCCATGGACTTGCGGATCGTAACACGGCCTCCAACCATCACTGCCGGCCGGCCTTTTCAATCCGCGCCAGGAGTTTGGAGGGCGCAATGCCCAGCGTCGCGCACAGCCGGCCAAAGACATCCAGCGTCGGCGACTTTAATCCCCGCTCCAGCATGGAGATGTAAACGCGGGTAACGCCGGCACCATCGGCCAGTTCCTGCTGGGTCAGACCTGCTTCATTGCGGGCCTTTTGTAGTGCTTCGCCGATCTCCATGTAGTCACCATCGGCAGTTTTGCCGCGACAACTAAAGTTTTCATAATCTTATTGTTTTCCAGTTGACACTGCCGTCTCTTTAGTATACTATAGTTTACACATTTATTCTGAGGGTATAACTATGGATACCACTTCTGCCACAGCCAATGCCTTGCTTGATCTCCATGCCGCCATGACCGATCCGGGGCAAGATGACGCAAGCCACGCCGCTAAGCCATTTATCATCGACAATGAGCAGGCGGCAAACTGGATCGTCCGCAAAATTGTGGAAGCGCGGGCCTATGGGGAGCGCGCGGCCGAATGGGCAGCCGCCGAGAAGCGGCGCGCCGAGCAGGAAGAGGAGCGGCTCATGTTCCTGTTTGGCGCCCAGTTGCGGGCGTGGGTTGTGGCCGAACTTCGACGCCTGAACAATCGCAAGAAGTCGATCGCATTGCCCGCCGGCCGCATCGGCTTTCGTCACGAAGACTCCAGGATTGCTATTGATGATGAGGATGTGGTTCTTGCCTGGTGCCGGCAGCATCTTCCCGAAGCCGTCAAGGTCAGCGAGAAGCTGATGAAATCTGTGTTGGCAGATCACGTGGCGGCGACCGGAGAAATTCCGGAAGCCGGCATTCATATCGAGCCGGCACATGACCAGTTCTTTATTAAGTGAGGTCCAGTATGCAGAACGAAATGCCCCAGACCCCAAAACGGTGCTCGATCAGCATTGCAGCCTCAGATGCCGAGAATACCCGGTTCGAGCTTTGCCTATACGGCGGCTCGCGCGACAAGTCCGTTGAAGGCAACGCCTACGGCGCGAATATATGCGACACGTTGCACATTGACGTAACCGCCCGCCCGCACGGAATGTCGGACAGGATGGCATTGCGCATCTTGGCCGCGGTTTTCCAGGATCTCTACCCTGAACTGGGTGAATTCAGCAGCGATACCGAAGTGGAGATCAATCTGGAGCGCTGGCTGGGTGCGGAGTTAAGCCAGCGCGATTTCGGCTATGCCATGGACGTACTTAATCGCGTGGACTCCGCAACGGAGACCCCCGGCGCACCGGATCTTGCGATGACACTGGCCGCGGCCGCGCCAGGCTGGCATCTGGCTTTCTGTTGGATTGAAGAACCGAGCCACGATGGCCGGCGCTGCCAGATGGATCTCTTCTGGATCACGCCGCAGACTCGCCTGAAGTTGTCGGTCATCGTGGTGGTCTGCGACAACGAACCGAACCGGATCGCCCAGGTGCTGCAAGATGATTTCTTGCTCACGCCGGCGCCACGGTGGTGGCTGGTCCTCATGTTCATGAACCGATTTCGTAAGGACTTCGTCATGTCGGGCTGCGCAACATTCGTCACGCCCGTCAATATAGACAATTGGTTTGACAATAACGGAACCCGGGCCAGTCGGCGGGTTCTGGGCCGGATGAGGATCGCTTTACGGACATTCAGTGATGCCGTTGTCTGATTTGAATTGTAAACCTGATTTTAAGGAGTAACCATGGCCACCAACCACAACCGTACCTTCTCCAACCAGTGCCTGCTCGCAGCGCCGGTGCCGTCCGCGTTGGCACGAACACACACTCTGCTGGATACCCCGTTTGATGCGCGGGCGGTCTTGCCGCTCAGCAACCAGATGGCGTTTTTTCTCGAAGCCATCGGCGGGCAGTTGGTGACCGGTGCGCGGTATCTGTTATCCGGCACCCCCGGCGGGGGCAAGTCGCGTCTGGCCACGCAAATCTGCCTGGACCTGGGACTGCAAGGCATTCCGTCCTTGACGATCCTTACCGAAGAGGCCCCGGCCCAGCTTAAGCGGCGGGCCATGCAGATGACCGCGGATTGGACCCCCAAGGCCGCAAGCCAGGCCATGGCTGCGATGCGGGTGGATGCCGACGTAATTGACGCTACCTTGCTGCCGCAGTTTCTGATTCGGCAGGTGCTCTGCACATCCGGCGCATACTATGGCACCAAGGTAATCGTATTGGACAGTGTTCAGGGCCATGGTCTGCCCGCTGCGGCAACAAAAGGGTACGGCAAAGTTTTGGAGTTTGCGCGGCTGTGCGAAGAGAACGGCATCACCGTCATACTTGTCTGCCACGTAACCAAACGCGGTGATATTGCTGGCCCCAAGACATTGGAGCACTCCGTTGATACCAGTTTGATTCTACGGCGGGCCATGCTGTACTCGTTGTTGGCCGTCCGCAAAAACAGGTACGGTCCCCCGCTGCTTAAACCGATGCCGTTGCGCATCGACCCGATCAGCACGCGGCTGGAATTGGTGCCCCATTGCGAAGCGCGGCCGGCGATGGCGCGAACCTTTGCCGGCGCCGGGACGGGGGGGCTGGAGATGCAAGCCGCGGTGACCGTCCCATCGGACGGTACCAAAGGGCGGATGACGGCACCGGGTCTGCCGCGTCGGGAAATTGAGCAACTGATCGGGTGTATCGCCAGCATGCCCGACATGCAATTCGGCGAATTGGATTACACCGTCCATTGCCGGCTGCCGGGCAGCGGACAATATCAGGCACTATTCGGCCTGCCGCTGTGCATGGCGTTAATCGGCAGTTTCGTCCGTCAAAGTATCCCAGGTCACCACCTGTACATTGGTGAGATCGATTTGTTCCGTGCTGTGCGGCCCGTTCCCCAGGATGTGCTTCGGGCCTTGCGCGCGGCCTTGGATGCGGGCGACATCACTCCTCCCGTCACGTTGTTTGTTCCCCAGTCCGCCGTTGCCGACCTTACAGGTTGCACCGGTCAAGTGCGCGTAGTGGGTTGCAAGACGCTGGAGGATGCCGTGTTTGGAACATGGCCGGACCTCCACTAAGAATAGTTCTTGGAGAAAAGAAGGATTTCATGAGGCCAAGACAGAATATCACAATAGCGGCGGCATTGCGTCCGCAAAGTGAAAAGGAAGCACAGTTATTCCGACAGGCGCTGCGAGCGTTTCTGATCGAACTGGTTCGACGTACGCAGGGCACCGTTGGGGGAGGATCTCATGGGACTTGATTATGCTGATATAAGAAAGAAGATCGAAGGGAAGCGGTACATCTGCGAAGTGCGATGCAGCACAGACGGACAATCCGATACGTCAATTCCGGCGCAATTGGAGGAACTCCATAAGATCGGACAGCTTTGTGGCGGGATTCCTGCCGGCGATGATGTCGTGCTGCCGGCGCTGTCCGGTTCCAAACCGGGCAATCGGAAGGACATCCAGCAGACTATCCAGCGAAAGGCCGAGAAGAATGATTTTGAGGTGGTTTTGTCATTGGTGGAAGACCGCTTTACCCGCAGTGGCGCCGAGCACGGATTCTGGGCGCAACACGAAATGTTGCGGGCCGGAATTTACCTCGTCCAAGTCAAAAGCGATATCCCGGATGGTCCTCATGCGCCAATGTTGCGGACTTGGAAATATGAATCCGCCCGAGAAACGGCCAAGAACACATCGCTACGGAGCACCATGGGGTACCAGCGGGCGCTGGAAAATGGCAACGTGATCACCAGCAGCCATACCAATTATGGCACCTATCGGCTTTATCTGAATGCCGACGGGCGGCCACTCCATATTATTAAAGACATGCGGGATGGCACACAGCAGAAACTGCATTGCGAAACCAGAGAGGTCATTGAAATCTACGGCGTCGTCGGCGGCAAGGCCCGCGGCCACTTCCGCAAGCAGAAATCTGATCGGGTGTTGCTGGTGCCAGGTGATCCACAAGAAGTAGCGACGATCAATCGTATTTTCCAGCGGCGGTATCTCGATGGCTGGGGTGGCCGACGGATTGCCAATGAACTTAATGATGAAGGTATCACGGCTCCGATGGGCAAGCGCTGGACCCAGCGGCAGGTGGACTGCATTGCGGAGAACCTCATTTATACGGGGTGCGGTGTTGCGGGGCTGAGCAGTTCAGCCGTGTTCTACATGCGATCCAAAGATGGCCCCACGCCGGTGCAGATTGATCCGGTTGTCTTGGCGACGAAGGCCAACTTACCGGTAAACCTGCGGCCACCAGAGGAATGGACCTTTCAAGAGCAGCGTTACCTGAAAGACTTGTTACCGCAGCCGTTGCGTGACATTGCGCACCAGAAGATCAAGACACTATGGGAGCAGCGGTGCCGCGGGGACGTGGCACCTCATGTTCGCAATACCCACCTTGATAGTTTGTATCTGTTGACCGGCCTTATTCGGGCCAAGCAGGACGGCCGGTTGCTCAAGGGTCAGAACTGCGGCCCCCGGGACCACCCCGTGCGCTATTACGCTCACCCCATCGCCCGGAAGGACCCTAAGGCGGCAGGGTTTCCGAATACGACCTTCCGGGCCGACGCGTTGGAGACCGCCCTCTTGAAAACGGTGTCTGAAACGCTCCTGGCCATGCCGGACCTGCGTGATGAATTGCGGTTAGCGGTGGAAGCGGCGCGAGCCGCCGATGCCCCTCCTGCATCAACCACGCTTTCTGAGTTGCAGCAGGAACTTGGGAAGTTGAATAAGGACATTAAGTCGGCCGTGGATCTGTTCGGCGAAGTGGCGGTGCCTGAGCTTAAGCAGAAGTTGGTCCAACTTCAGGCACGACGGCAGCAACTGGAGCGGCAGATTCGGCAGGCACAAGTCTCGCCCCAGGCGCCCGCCGGCGAAATTGAGCAGACCATCGAATCGCTGGTGCAACGTCTGGGCAACCTTGCTGGCCAGATTGAATCCTTGCCGGCCTACCAATTGCGGCAGATGCTTGCCGCATTGACCGACACCCTTACCGCCGACATGGCAACCCGTGAGGTGACCATGACGTTACGGGTGCCGCCGAGGGCCATTTCTGACGCAAAAACGCCCATTTCTGATTTGTGCCTACGCTACAGTTCAGGGTCACCAACTGAGTCACAGGCACAAATCACAGCCCCGCCCGTTTTGGCCCGAATCCATTGCGCTCACCACAGTGAAGGTGGCAAACCATGCTACCGCTGCCGCCGGGTGCCCAAGGCAGCATAAGGCACCGAGGGCGATGCCAGCACAAGGAGGTCACGATGAAGGACGAAAGCGCTCTTGCCAAGTCACAATTGCGCCAGATGAACCTACTGGATTGCAGTCCTGGGTGCGCTGGGCCACCGAGCGCGCGGGAACCTGTCGGGATTATCACCTTTGAGTATGCCGACGAGATCGAGCAACCGATAATGCTGCACATCCGGGACGTTCAGTTGATGGCGAAGCGTGCGTTGCAGGTGCTGGCCCACCACGGGGACGACCAGGCCGCAAAAATCGCAAAAGAATACTTCAGCGGTGCGGCCCCACATACCGAGCGGTCGCATTCGTGGCTTCCCGGGCTTGACCCAGGTCCCGTTGAACCCCAAGCGCCCCAAACGATTGCGATCCCCGCATTTGGACTGGACTTGCTGGCACGCCAGAATTGCCCATTTTGTCATGGTCCATTTGACCCGACACTCGTGCAGGCCGCAGGGATACGGCGCCAAGAAGGGCGTACGTTCTTTTTCTATGAAATCGAATGCCCCAAGTGTCACAAGCCCTCGATGACCGTTATGACCTCTCGGCCGTGCAACTGGTGGGGCCTGCTCGATTACATCGCCGAAATGCTCGCCGCGGCGCCAACAGTAAATACCCAACGCAAAGCATCAAAACCCCGTGGCTATCGTGCGCCGGTTACCATACCCGCCGTTGCGATACTCAAAATGCGGGATCGCGCCGAGGCGCCGTACAGTGAGTTCAGCGTCCTGGGAGGCTATAAGACGGCCGACAAAATCGTGCTTCTAACCCGCATGATTGGCCCTGAGAACGGCGGGCATGATTCCCTCATGCGCATTGGCCCGAATGATACCATTCACCCCACGAGCCGCGTTGACGAATGCTTACCCCCCGCCGAATGGCCCAAGTTCTGTGCGCTGGCGCCGGCGCGGCAATTCCGACTCAGGGGCCGGTCCTGGCGAAAAATGTCGGTGACACATCTCAGGCGTTTGCTCGGCAAAAAGATTTATATGCTGGCTGACGAGGAACATCCGCAGTGAAGATGTTGCACAGAATACATGGTCCGCCGATGGTGCGCGGCAGCGGTTCATACCGTGAGGTGCAGAGCTTGTTGCGGCCACGGTGGAGAGTTAGGATGGCGCGCTGAGAACCCCACGTGCCCAGTTCGTCCTGGGCGCGGACGGCCGATGACGGGGTCCGTGGCAGCGCTGGCCGCAGGGCGTAACCGAGGTGACTTGCTGTCCCCAAAACTGTCCCAAAACGGCAGTCACGCAGCGTAAGTTTGAGTAACTCAAAGTAACTTTCGTGCAGAGGACAATAACGTGAAAAACCCAGCAAAAACAGCAAAAACTGCGTTTCTGGGCCACCACGTGGGTTTCGCCCGATTTAATCCCTATCTCTCCGCGTGAGAACCCGCTGGATCCCTCGTAAATAGAGGGGTTAGCGGGTTTTTCTTTGTCTAAAAGCTGTGATCGCGAGTGCGGATGTGGAGACCAGAAGACCCCATTCCTGTCGTGAAAAGGGGGTTGATAAGGGGATAAGAGTTTGCCGCCATTTTGGCTGCTGGAGGAGGTATGGAAGATTGCACGCGCGCTGCAAGGTCTGCCCTGCGGAGATTTTTTCGTCGTCGCCCCTCCCCCTGCAATACCTCCATGCCAACCAACCAGCGGCCAACTCATCTCCTGATTGGGTCCCCTGGCGAACGGGCCTATGATGATGGGTATGGCAGTGGAGGGAAGCCATGAGGCACTCCGAATACAAGGGCTTAATATATTGCGCTGAATAACCGTTCGCGGCGCCGCCAGCACCAGTGAAGGTGGAGGCGGCGCATCGGCCGGTGGCTACCTGATAGCGCACTGATGGCCGCCCTCGTCCCCGGGGCGCACGCGGCGGGCGCGCATTTCCCGGCCCACGGCGTGCAGAGCGTCCGCAGCCAGAAGTTCGCCCGCCAGGGGAAAGATCTGCTGATCTTCGATGGCAATATGCTGGTGGTAGAGGCGGCGGAGTTCCTCCAGCCACCCGCGCAGTTCTGCGCGCTCCGGTTCCGGCAGCGCTCCAGCATGCAGCCATTGGGCGCCGCGTGTTTCCACCTGGCCGTGTAGTTCTGTGGCCCGCTGGTGGTCAGATTCCAGGGCGTCGATGCAGGCCAGGGCGGCCTGCACCCGGGCTCCGCGCTGGTTGCGCAGGCGCGGGAACAAGGATTCTTCTTCATCCTGTGTATGGCGGGGGGCCGCTTCGCGGAAATACCGCAGTGCCGTCTCGAGCGCGACGCGATGGGGCGCATCCAGAACGTCGTCGGGCGCTGTTGCGACCACGCGCCGGAGCATCTCCAGAAAGTTCTCGATGCGGCGGTGACAATCCTGCAACAGTTGGAGGGGCTGATCAAATCCGGCTTGCGGTGGGGCACCAATGGAAACGGGCATGACGTTTCTCCTGTCGTGAAAGATGATTTTAGACCCCGACGGCAGGGCTCAACGCCGCCGGGGTCGATTCGCGGGTGCGACCGGTCAGGCGGGTGACCACGATCCTTTGCAGGGGCAATTCTTCCAGCGGGGTTTGGCGCCCGTGGCCGGGCCGGTAGCCGTGGCGCAGGCGGTCGTATTTGGCATCGTTGGCGGCCTTGGCGCGGGCTTTCGCGGCGCGGTCCAGGACGGGTTCCAGCCGGCCTTCGATCAACACCGAGCCATAGTCGTCGAGCGTATCGGTGCTCCAGTCGATTTCAAAACAAACCCGCGCGTTTTTAGCCAGTATTTGTCCCTTGCGGCCAGTCATCGGCAGGCGCAGATACAGTGCCCCGTCGTACCAGCAGAAGGGGAGGGGGATCACGTAAGGTTCGCCGTCGGGCGTGGCCATGCAGAGGCGGCCAATGCGGGTGTCGGCGAGCCGGGCTTCTCTTTGCGCGTGGCACAGGTCGAGCATCGGGAATCTCCAGAATGGGAACCGGGGGAATCATTTAATGAGTTCGTATCGCGCGCGGCAGCACACAGTGGCGGCACGCCCGGTTCCGCCAGCAACTGTGCGACCGTATAGCCCTCGAGCGAGCTTTCGGTTCGGGCGGCGTGGTCATCGAGTTGCCGGTGGAGGGCGCATAGATTAGGGCCGTGAATGCCCAGCGGGCAGGTGCGGACGCGGCGCGACGGATCGGCGACCCGGACCACATCCAGCAACGTCAGGGACGCCGGCGCACGCTGGAGCAGGAAGCCGCCGTTGAATCCGCGTTGCGCGGTTACCAGCTTCGCGCGGCCCAGGGCGCCTAGCACCTTGGACAGGTAGCCCAAGGGAATCTTTGTGGTGGCGGCAATCTGGTGCGTGGTGCGGGGTTGGCCGTGCGTGCCGGCCAGGCAAATCACGGCGCGGAGACAGTATTCGGCGGTTTGGGAAATCATGGGCGTTTTCCAGAAATTGGACATCTATACCTTGATATCCAGTTTACAATGTGGTATCGTCTTCCGCAAGACTCTTTGTCCCGGAAAGAAAGATTAACGCGCAGGAACTTCTGCCTGCGGCAACCAACACCGACGAGTCCCTTTTTCTTAGGAGCTTAACGCGATGGAACTGCCACGCCGCGAACGCGGCGATGAGCTATTGCGGGTGGGCGAAATGGCCCGTCTGCGTCTGCGGTTAAGGAAACTGGCGCCGCAGCACGATCTGGTCACCGTGATCGCCTGCGCGTTCGATCATCGGACACGCATGCTGCCGTTCATTTATTCCGACACGCGCATGGCCCCGGCCGGGGTGCGGGCGATCGGCTCGGCGATGGTGGACGCGGGATTCGAGAAGACCCGCATTGTCCTGCAACAGTGGAACCGCAATTTTCGCCCCTCGGCCATGCAGTTGGATGGGCGGATGCCGGATCTGTTTATGGTCTCGACCATGGGGCTGCATCTGGGGCAGGCGATGGCCATGATCCGCGATGCCCAGGGCATCGCGGCACCCCAGCGCCCGCTGATCATTGCCGGCGGGCCGCAGGCACGCTATCAACCCGATGACCTGTTCAGCGGCAATCCCGCCAATCCGGCCAGTGCCGACGTGGTGGTCACCGGCGAAGAGTACGTGTTGTTGAGTCTGCTCGAGATCATCCTGGCGCTGCGTGCCACCGGCGAATCCATGCGCTCCGCCTTCTTTCGCGCCCGCGATGCGGGCGCTTTAGACGACATTCCGGGCCTGGTCTTCGGTCGTGGCGGCCGTGGCCAGGAGGGCGGAATGTCCGAAGAAATGGTGGACACGGGCATTCAACGCCTGCTGGGCAACCTGGATGAACTGCCCGACTCGGCCTTGGGCTATGCACTCCTGGAGGCCCCCAGCCGCCATGCCACACTCGCCGTTCGGGCCTTGCCGGCCAGCCGGGTGGCGTGGCTTACGCCCATTAGTTCCATCGTCATGACTTATGGTTGCAAGTTCTCCTGTCCCTATTGCCCGATTCCCGGCTACAACCAGCGGCAGTACCGCACCAAAAGCGGTGAACGCATCGCCGAGGAAATGTGGCGGCTCTCCCGACGTTTCGGCCTGCGGCATTTTTTCGGCTGCGACGACAACTTCTTCAACGACGAAAAACACACGATGGACATTGTCGAAACACTCGCCAAATCCGTATTCAAAGGCACGCCCCTGAGCAAGAAAATCCGCTGGTACACCGAGGTCACCGTGCACGACACCATCAAGATGAAGCCGCACCTGCCGGCCATTCGCGCCACGGGTTGCCGGGCGCTGTGGCTGGGGGTGGAAGACATGACCGCCGCACTGGTCAAGAAAGGCCAGAGCGTCAACACCACCATCGAGGCTTTTACCGCCCTCCGGACCGCCGGCATCTGCCCCATGCCCATGATGATGCATCATGATTCGCAGCCGCTGTATTCGCGCGGCAGCAATTACGGACTGCTGAATCAGGTTCGCCTGCTGCGCCAGGCGGGCGCTCCGACGTTGCAGGTGCTGATGATTACACCTTCCGCCGGTTCCAAACTCTACGAATCCACCTTCGCTTCGGGACAGGTTTTTGGCACCGTGGGCGGCCGCCCGGTCGAGGCGTACATGTACGACGGCAACCACGTGATTGCTTCGCAACTCCGCCATCCCTGGAAAAAGCAACTCAACCTGCTGCTGACTTACCTTTACTTCTACAACCCCCTCTGGTTCGTCCTGGCCATTCTGCGTTTTCGCCGTGGAAATAAGTTGGGCCACCGGCCGGCCCTGTTGCAGGTCTTTGGCATGCTGGGCCTGATGCATACCATCCAGCGGACTTTCGGTTGGGGCCTCCGCCTCGGGTTTTGCAAGATTGAACGCCTGACGGCGCCACCCCGGATGCCGCTACCGATGCGCAGCGTTAACGGCGGCCCGGCAGCGCATGACAACACCGTGTCCAAGGCGCCGCCCCTTGAATTCCATCAGGTGCGAATCGCGGAATCTGCCGTACGCTGCTAACTGTTTTCTGTTTCTTAAATGCGGAGGCTGATATGACTGCGGCACCTGCCACTCATGTTCACCGGCGCCCGGCGCGGGCGGATTTTGCCCGTAGTCCGATGGTCGTGTTTTACGAACTGACCCGGGCGTGTGATCTGGCCTGCCTGCACTGCCGGGCGGACGCCCAGCGGCACCGCGATCCGGCGGAACTTTCGCCAGCGAGGGCCTGCCAACTTGTGGCCCAACTGGCGGAGTTCCCTACGCCGCCGCTTTTGGTGCTCACGGGCGGTGATCCGTTAAAGCGGAACGACGTGTTCGACATCGTCACGGCCGCTCGCCAGGTGGGCCTGCATGTGGCGCTAACCCCATCGGCGACTCCGCTGGTCACTACAACCGCGATCCAACGCCTCGCAGTCGCGGGACTGCACCGTTTGGCCGTCAGCCTGGACGGTGCCGACGCCGCTACCCACGATGGGTTTCGCCGTGTTCCCGGCAGCTTTGAGCGTACGCTGGAGATTATCCGTGACGCACGTGGCTGCGGTTTGCCGGTCCAGGTGAACACCACGATCGCCCGGCACAACGTGCACCAGGTGGATGCCATCGCCGAATTGTTGGCGACGCTGGATATCGGTCTGTGGTCGGTCTTCTTCCTGGTTCCCACCGGGCGGGCGACCGCTGTCCAGCGGATCGCGCCTGCGGCGTACGAGGAAGTATTCGCCCGGCTGCTGGCCCACGTCGGCCGGCAACCTTTTGCGATCAAGACCACCGAAGCGCCGCATTTTCGGCGCTTTGTCCTGCAGGCGGCCAAGGCCACGCATACCGCACCACCGCCCGGTGTGCCAATGGCTGGCACCAACGATGGCCGCGGCGTCATGTTCATCAGCCACACCGGTGAAATCTGTCCCAGTGGCTTCCTGCCGATTGCCTGCGGTCGTTTTCCGCTCGATTCCATCGTGCGCGTCTACCAGGATGCGGTGCTCTTTGGCGCTCTGCGCGCTCCGGACCGCATCACCGGTAAGTGTGGGGTCTGCGAGTTTCGTGAAATCTGTGGCGGAAGTCGCGCCCGTGCTTATGGCCTCACCGGCGACCCGCTGGCGTCCGATCCCGATTGTGCCTATGTCCCCACTCGTTGGGACCAGAAGCCTGCGCTATGTTGAGCTTTACCAATCTTTTATGTGACCACACCGCCGGTCACCGTACATGCGATTAAGCGCGAAGTTTTACCCGAGGTTCTCGACCTATGCCTCGCGAACGATGTTCAGAGCCTAACCCATGGGATATGTGGACAGTGTTGTCCAATTTACCTCGTATTATCCTTGGGAATACCAGTGGCCAATGCCCGAGTAACGATCCTACTATCAATCGGGCGTCCAGGCACAGCGGAGGTCTTACGATGCCGCGGGAAAAAATCATCGCCGCACTTTATGGCTTGGGCGCCACAGCGCTTCTGGCGTTGTTGATTGTTGCCGGGTCACGCAATCTGACGCATTTCGATGCGGCCCTGATCGCCTACACCTTTGCCACGATCTTTGCGACATTCGGGATCATTTACCGTTATGCCATGTGGTTGCAGCGCCCGCCGACGTGGCTGTATTTCCAACAGGGCTGGCGGGTATTTCTGCGGCCAGGATTGCTGCTGCGTAACGTGATGGTGCTGGGGCAGCGCCTGGGGCGGGAATTTGCGGCCAACGGCTTTATTTGGAAGCGCGGCCGAGCCCGCTGGGCGGCGCACTGGTTCATTATGTGGGGTTGCCTGATGGCGGTGGGCATCACATTCCCGCTGGTGTTTGGCTGGGTGCATTTTGAGACATTGCCGGGCAATACGGAGTGGTACCGGGCGTACCTCTTCGGCTTTCCGGGATTTGCCTTCCCGATCGAGTCGTTTTTCGGTTTCCTGCTGTTCCATGGGCTGGTGTGGGCGTCGATCCTGGTGATTATCGGGGTGGCCGTGGCGCTGCGGCGGCGCGTGCGTGATCACGGCGCGGCGGCGGTGCAGCAGTTCGGCGAGGATTTTTTGCCGCTGATTCTGCTGTTTGCGATCAGTGTCACGGGATTGATGCTGACGGTCAGCTACACGTGGATGAAAGGATACGCGTACGATTTTCTGGCGATTCTGCACGCGATCACGGTGATATTCACGCTGCTGTGGCTGCCGTTCGGGAAGTTTTTCCACATTTTCCAGCGGCCGGCGCAGTTGGGCGTAAGCTTCTATAAGGACTTGGCCGAGCGCAGCACCCCGGCGGCGTGCCGGCGCTGCGGGACACCGTTCCTGTCACAGATGGCGGTGCGGGACCTGATCGTGGTGGAGCAGCAACTGGGTTTTGATTACCGGGTAACAGATAAGGATGTTGAACATTACCAATGGATCTGTCCGCAGTGCCGGCGGGCGCTGTTTGGCCTGGCCCAGGGCCGGGCGTGGCAGTCGGACAACGGTGGTAACCCGCAAATCGGGGGATCATAACCATGGCAACCATGCCGGTGGCGCCGGAAGAGATCATCGCGCAGTTCGGGCCGCACCTGTCGGTGGCGGCGGGGTCGCGCCTGGCGACGGATATCGAGCCGGACAAACTGGTCAAGACGCATTGTTGCTTCTGCGGGCAGCAGTGCGGGATCCAGTTGAAGGTCAAAGGCGAAAATGTGATCGGGTTTGAGCCGTGGGAAGAGTTTCCCTTCAATCGCGGCATGTTGTGCCCCAAGGGGGTGAAGCGTTATTTGCAGGGAGCGCATCCCGACCGGCTGGTAACGGCCTACCGGCGCGACCCGGCAGCGCCGGGCGGCTTTGCGCCGCTGGCGTACGGCGCGGCGCTGGAGCGCGTGACGCAGGAGATCGGGCGAATCCAGAGCACGTACGGCCCGGATGCCTTCGCACTGCTGAGCGGGGCGAGCCTGACGACGGAAAAGGCCTACCTGATGGGCAAATTTGCCCGCATGTGCCTGAAGACCAAATATATTGATTACAACGGACGCCTATGTATGGTCAGTGCCGGGGCGGCCAACAAGAAGGCCTTTGGCGTCGATCGGGCGGCCAATGCTTGGTCGGATATCCTGGGGGCCCAGGTGGTCTGGATCAGCGGGGCCAACGTGGCCGAGTGTGCGCCGATCACAACCAATTATGTGTGGCAGGCGCGCGAGCGCGGGGCACGCATTATCGTGGTCGATCCGCGGATCACGCCCATTGCCCGGACGTGCGACTTGTTCTTGCCGATTAAGCCGGGGCGCGACATCGCGCTGTTCAACGGCATCCTGCATCTGATGATTGAAAACCACTGGATTGATGAAGACTTCATCGCCCGCTGCACCACCGGCTTTGACCAGGTGGCGGAGCATGTGGCGCCGTGGACGCCCCAGCGCACCGCGGAGGTCACGGGCATTGCCCAGCGCGCCATCCGCCAGGCGGCAGAGTGGTGGGGGACCGCCAAGACGTCGTTCCTGATGCATGCGCGCGGCATCGAGCATTCCACGCACGGCGTCCAGAACTGCCTGGGTGCCATCAACATGGTGTTGGCCAGCGGGCGCATTGGGCGCGAAAACTGCGGCTACGCCACGATCACCGGTCAGGCCAACGGCCAGGGCGGGCGCGAGCACGGGCAGAAATGTGATCAACTGCCGGGCATGCGGGACATCGAGAATCCGGAGCATCGGGCGCACATCGCCGGGATCTGGGGCATGCCAGAATCGGAAATGCCGCGGGCCGGCGTCGATGCCTATGAAATTTTCCGCAAGATCGACCGCGGGGAAATCAAGGGGTTGCTGTCGCTGTGTTTTAACCCAAAGGTGTCGCTGCCGGACAACAACTTTGTAACACGGGCCCTGGAGAAACTGGAATTCTACGTGGCCATCGACTTTTTCCTCAACGAGACGGCGCGACATGCGGATATTGTGCTGCCCGGCTCGTTGCAGGAGGAGGATGAAGGCACCGTGACCACCGCCGAGGGGCGGGTGATCAAGATCAACAAGGCCATTAAGTGCCCGGGCGAGGCGCGGGAGGATTGGCGCATTATCCAGGATATTGCCGCGGGCTTGGGGCGGCCACGCGGTTTTGCATTCCAAAATCCGGGCGAGATTTTTGACGAGTTGCGGCAGGCCTCGCGTGGGGGCGTGGCGGACTATTACGGCATCACCTACGAGAAGATCGAGAAGCAGTACGGGGTGTTCTGGCCGTGCCCGACCGCGGAGCACACCGGCACACCGCGCTTGTTTGAACCCGGCTCGTGGAACCCCATAGCGCAGGGGGCCGGGCCGTTTTATTTCCCCGACGGAGAGGCCCGCTTTGTCGTGGCGCCGTATACACCGCCGGCAGAAGATACCGATTCCGAATACCCGCTGATGCTGACCACCGGGCGCGTGGTCAGCCAGTTTTTGTCGGGCACGCAGACACGGCGCATTGGGCCGCTGGTGGCGCAGTATCCCGAGCCGCGGATCGAAATGCACCCGACTCTGGCGGCGCAGTTGGGGATTGCCGATGGCGACTGGGCCACGGCCGAGTCGCGCCGGGGCACCTGCACGCTGCGCGCCCAGGTGGTCACGACGATCCGGCCGGACGTGGTGTTTATTCCCTATCACTGGTCGGGTGCCAAGAGCGCCAACCAATTGACGATTGCGGCGCAGGATCCGATCAGCAAGATTCCGGAATACAAGGTGTGCGCGGTGCGGGTGACGAAAGCGGCTGGCGCGCCGGCGTACGCCGGCAAGCTCGAGTCGCAGCAGTAGCGGTGAGGGGGTGAAGAGGTGACAAGGTGAAGCGGTGAAGAGGTGAATGTGGTGATGGTTGATGGTTCAGGTTCGTTCTTTGAGTATCCACTTGTCGGCATGGGTGATCAGGCCGACGAGAGTGCGGATAATCGCCTCGTATGCGCGGTAAAGCGGCGCGGCATCTTCGCGCGGCACGTAGCCGCATTTCACGGCGAATTCCAGCCACACCTGCGTCTCCGCGGCTTCGCCTTCGGCGTCGGAAAGCTTGCTGATAAACGCGGCCGTATAACGGCGTTTGCGCCGCGCCTCGGCAGTGTTCGAGCACACCGAGCGCGACGACCGGCGAATCTGATCCGTCAACGCGAACCGCTCCTCGGGCGGAAAGCTCCGGGACAGGGCAAAGATCGTCATGGCCGTCGTAAACGCGCGCTGATAGACCTCCAAATCCCGATGCGTCGTAATCTTCATCGTCCATTCCTTATGCTGCAAGACCCCCCAAGTCTCCCTGCGACGGGGCAATTTTTCACCTTGTCACCCCCTCACCCTGTCACCTCTTCACCTTGTCACCTCTTCCGTCTCTTCCCCCTCCCGAGGACCGCGCATGCCCGTTCCTGACCATCTCGAGTTCTTCATCGACCCGAACCGGTGCATCGGCTGCCAGGCGTGCGTGCAGGCCTGCAGCGAATGCGACACGCACAAGGGGCAGCCGATGATCCATCTGGAATACGTGGATCGCAGCACCTCGGTGCAGACGGTGCCGGTGGTCTGCATGCATTGCGATACCCCGACCTGCGCCGAGGTGTGCCCGGCCGATGCGATCAAGCGGACGGATGATGGCGTGGTGCAGTCGGCCCGCAAGCCGCGGTGCATTGCCTGCGGCAACTGCGTGCAGGCCTGTCCCTTCGGCGTGCCGCGGCTGGACCTCGAAAAACAACTGATGATGAAATGCGACATGTGCTACGACCGCTCATCGGTGGGCAAGAAGCCCATGTGTACGACGGTCTGCCCGAGCCAGGCGCTCTTCTTCGGCACGCGCGAGGAGATCGAAACGCTGCGCCCGCGTTCGCGGCCAATCAACGCGTTCCAATTTGGCCGCCAGACCATCACCACCAAGGTCAACATCATGGTGCCGCGGGCGGGCACCGTGCAGAACCTGGATGTCATGGCGGCCATGCACGAGGCCAGCCCGGGCCGGCGGGTGACCCTGAACCTGCTGGACGCCGACCTCTTTTCCAACATGAATACGGAGTAGCCGATGCGGCATGAACTCGAACAGATCAGCACGCCGCCCGATGGCCGCCCCTTGGCGGAGCAGGCCGCCTGGCGGCGCGATTTTCCGATTGACACGGGGCAGGACAACTATGTGGCGCGGCGGGATTTCACCAAGTTCCTGGTGTTGACCAGCCTGGCGTTTGTGGTGGGGCAGGTTTCGATCGGGGTGCAGAACTTTCTGCGGCGCCGGCGCGGGGCGCCGCCCATCATGCGCGTGGCCACGCTCGACCAACTGCACGTTGGCGGCTCCTTGGTGTTTGCCTATCCGCACGAGCACGACGATTGCATCCTGCTGCGCCCGAGTGCCGACACGCTGCTGGCGTACAGCCAGAAGTGCACGCACCTGTCCTGTGCGGTGGTGCCGCAGGGCGCCAGCAATTGCCTGTATTGCCCCTGCCATGAAGGCCGCTTTGATTTAGGCACGGGGCGGCCGATCGCCGGCCCGCCGCGCCGGCCACTACCGCGCATCACGCTGGAACGGCGCGGCGCTGACATCTATGCCACCGGGGTGACGGAGGGCTACGCATGACGCGGACGTTTACCCGCCAACAACGCACCACGGTGGTCTATGGCATTTTGTGCATGGTACTGCTGGTGGTGGTGCTGCAATTGTGGCTGCTGACCGCGACGATGAATGCCTACCTGGGGGGCGACCCGAGCGCCATCTGGCCCGCAGCGCTGGGCAGTGCGCTGTGCCTGGCATTTAATGCTTTTATGCTCAGATACATTTATGTAATGGAGAAACCCCGGCCATGACCACGACGCGTGAACCCCCGGCCGGCGCGGCCGGCAATACCTTGCAACTGGTGCTGGCCACGGCGGCGTTTGCCGCCTGCTTTGCGGCCTTTGGGTCGCTTTCCGCCATGATGCCGCAGGTCCGCAAGACCCTGGACCTGACGGACAGCCAGAAATGGGTGGCCATTGCCCTGCCGGTGCTGCTGGGCAGCCTGGGACGCATTCCCCTGGGCATGCTGACCGACCGGTTCGGCGGGCGGCGAATCTTTGCGCTCACGCTGGCCGCCTCGATCATTTCCGTGGGGGCACTGGGGTGGGCGGCCAGTTACCCGCTGGTGCTGGTCTGCGGATTCTTTGTGGGTATTGCCCTGGCCAGCTTTGCCGTCGGGGTGGCGTTTGTCAGTCCGTGGTATCCGCCCCACCAGCAGGGGTATGCCCTGGGTATTTATGGCGCCGGGAATGTGGGGCAGGCACTCGCGTCGTTTGGTTCCCCGGTGCTTTCGGCCTGGTTGGGGTATCGCTGGGGTTTCTGGGCCTGGGGCGCTTTGGCGGGCGTGGTCCTGCTGGCCTGGCTGACGCTCGCCGCCGATGCGCCCCGCCGCGGCCCGCCCAAAACGTGGGCTGATTTTCTGCGCCCGCTCGGCCAGTGCCAAGCCTGGGCGTTGAGCCTCTTTTACTTCCTGACCTTCGGCGGATTTGTGGCCATGGCCCTCTCGCTGCCCCTACTGCTGACGGACTTGTTTGGCCTGACCAAAGTCGATGCGGGCCTGCGCACCGCCGGGTTCATCGTCCTGGCCACGGCCCTGCGGCCTATGGGCGGGGTGCTGGCCGATCGCATCGGCGGACAACGCATTTTACTGGGGGTGTTTCCCGCGACGGCGGTGTTTGCCTTACTCCTGGCATGCCCCATGATGGTGCCCTTTACGATTGGCGCCCTGGGCATGGCGGTGGCCATCGGGCTGGGCAATGGCGCCGTCTTTAAACTGGTGCCGGAATATTTCCCCAAGACGGTCGGCAGTGTGACGGGACTGGTGGGAGCGGCCGGCGGCCTGGGCGGATTTTTCCCGCCGCTGGTACTGGGCCTGGTACACCAGTACACAGGGCAATACGCGTGGGGATTCATTTTGCTGTTGTTATTTTCCCTGGTCTGCTGGGTGGTCTGTTGGCTGCTGGGGTCCGAGGCGAAGGTTATCGTGCCGGCGCCCGTGGCCTAAATACGGTGGAGGTTTGTTGTGACCGATACGCGTCTGGACATCACGTGTGCGATTATGGCCGGGGGGCAGTCCCTCCGCATGGGAAGGGACAAAGCCTCGCTGGAGTTCGGTGGCATGACGCTGCTGGAACGTACCGTGTGCCTGGGACTGCAAACATGCCGGCGCGTCATGGTGATCGGAAGGACCGTGCCGGCGGATTGGCCTTTGGCCTTGAATGTGGATTTCATCCCGGATGCCGGGCCGGCTTATATGGGGCCGGCGGCGGGCATCTTAACGGCGCTCGACCGGGCCGGCGCCGCGGTGCTGGCGTTGGCGTGCGATATGCCGCTGCTCACGGCGGCGCTGCTCGAACAACTCTACGCGGCGCACCGTGCCGCGGCGGGTCCGGGCGGGCCGCCGGCGGCTACCCTGGCGGCGCGGCGCCCGGATGGTGGCCCCATCCTCGCCGAGCCGTTGCTGGCCGTCTATACGCCCGCGATCGCACCGGTGCTGCGGGAGGCGCTCGGCCGCGGGCAGCGTTCGCTCCAACCGTTGGCGCAACGGCCGGATGTGCAACTATGGCTGGTTGCCGGCGCCCTTGGCCGGCAGTTGTTAAACGTCAACGACCCGGAGGCGTTGGCGGCGGCCTCCATGGTTTGCGTGGCCACCGCCGGCCATGGTTGTTAAGGAGCTCCGCATATGTTTCATGACACCCACGGCCGGAGTATCACCTATCTTCGCCTCTCCCTCACCGAGGCGTGTTCCATGCGTTGTATGTATTGCCGGCCGGCCTTCCACGGCCAACCGCACGAAACGCCTGTACTTAATGGCGACGAAATCGAGCAGCTGGTGCGCCATCTCGCCAACCACCATGGCCTGCAAAAGGTTCGCCTTACCGGCGGCGAGCCGACCACGCGCCCCGATCTGACGGCGATCATTCGCCGGCTCGCCGCCGTGCCGCAAATTCGCGATCTGGCGCTGACGACTAATGGCCTCACGCTCGCCAACCGTGCTGCCGAATATGCCCAGGCCGGCCTGCAGCGCGTCAATGTCTCGCTGGACAGCCTCGATCCCGACTGCTTTGCCCGGATGACCGGCGTCGCCGGTGTCCAGCGCGTGTTGGCCGGCCTAGCGGCCGCCCACGCCGCTGGACTCTGCCCGATCCGGCTTAATACCGTCGTCGTACGCGGCCACAATGAACAGGACCTGCCCGCGCTGCTGCGCTTCGCCGGTCGGCACGGCTGGGATATCCGTTTCATCGAACTCATGCCCATGGGGCCCCTGGCGGCGCAGTGGGAGGAGCGCTATGTGCCCGAAGCCCAGATGCGCGCGATCCTTGCTCCGCTGGTGCGAACGTGGACTCCCCTGGCACAGGGCCACGACGCCGCCCGCCGCTATGCCGTCACGCTTGACGACGGCACGGCGGCCACCGTCGGCTTCATTACCCCAATGAGCTGTAACTTCTGCGGCGCCTGCAATCGCATCCGGATCGCCTCTGACGGCACGCTCTACCCCTGCCTGATGGACCGGCCCGGTCCGAGCCTGCTGCCGGCGTTCCGTCCGCATTTTGATCCCGCAGCCCTCGATCACCTGCTGCGTGAAGGATTGGCCACCAAACAACCCGAACACCCCGCCCGGGGCCACACGATGATGATTCAATTAGGAGGTTGACCATGACAAAACGTTCGTCGAAAGCCGGTGCCACCGGCAAGCTGCCCGCGACTTTCAAAACCTTCATCGGGAAATTCCCCGCACTCGGCGCCGCCCACGAATCCGTGGCCCGCGCTGTGACGGCGGCCGGCCCGCTGGACCCCAAGACTATCGAGCTCATCAAGATCGGCATCAGCCTTGGCGCCAGTTTGGAATCGGCCCTGCGCTCCCATGTCCGCCGGGCTACCCAGGCCGGGGCCACCGAGGAGGAAATCACCCAGGCCATCCTGCTGGGAATGAACACCACCGGCTTCCCGCGCACCGTAGCCGCCTGGTCCTGGGCGCAGCAGCAATTTGAACGCGATCGCGCCGAGCGGGAGAAGTCATGCGTCTGAAGATTCTTGTGTTCGGACCCCTGGCCGATGCGGTCGGGGGGCGCCTGGTCCATCTCGACGTGCCGGAGACCCCGCCGCTCGATGGCGCCGGCGTTCTGCGTTTGATTGGCGCGGCGCATCCTGTGCTGCGGCCCCTGCTGCCCGCGTCCCGTCTCGCCATCAACGCGCGATTTGCCTCCCCGGCGGACACCGTGACCCCGGCCGATGAACTGGCCCTGATTGGCATGGTGAGCGGCGGATGAGCATCACCGTCACCATTCTCGAGGGCCCACTGCCCACCCGCCACACCGTGCCGGCCGCCGGCGCCGGGGCCGTGATCTGCTTTGAAGGGATTGTCCGCGGAATGGAAAATCAACGGGCGATTGCCGCACTCACTTATGAAACCTATGACCCCATGGCCCGCCACATGCTGGAGCAACTGGCCGGGCGGCTGCGCGACACCTTTGCACTCCTGGCCATCCACGTGGAACACAGCCGCGGCCGCGTGCCCGTTGGCGCCTGCGCGTTTCGCCTGGAGGTCGCGGCCCTGCACCGGCGCGAAGCTCTGGCCGCCCTGGCGGAGTTCATCGACACCATGAAACAGGATGTGCCAATCTGGAAGCGGCCGGTCTATCCGACCGTGCCGGAGGAGTCCGCACCATGACTCAACCCACCCCCGCTTCAGCGCAGGACGTTGTCGAGGCGCCCACTCCGGCCCTCCGGCGGTTGTGTGACCTCGTAAACCCTGTCGCCACCGAGTCCGTCGCGGGTCTGGCGGCCCGCGGGCGGGTGCTCGCAGCGCCGCTCCTGCTGGATCGTCCCAGCCCGGCTTGTGCAGTCAGTGCGATGGACGGCTATGCGCTGTGCGTGGCGGATATTCCCGCCGCGCGCCGGTTGCCTGTCTGCGCCGAAGTGCAAGCCGGCGTCCGGGCCGCGCCGCTGCCGCCGGGCACCGCCATGCGGGTCTTTACCGGGGCCATGATTCCGGCGGCCGCGGATGCCGTCATCCCGCGCGAACAGCTGCTGGAACAGGGCGATCATATTTGTCTTCCCGCCGCGCTGCAGGTCGTCACCGGTCAGCATATTCGCCGGCCGGGTGAAAACGGCCGGCCGGGCCACCTCCTCGTCGCCGCCGGCGGCCTCATTACCCCGCCGGTCCTTGCGGCCGCCGCCGCCTGTGGAATAACCGAACCCTGTGTCTACCGCCGCGTGCGGGTGGGCCTCATCGTCACCGGCGGCGAAGTTCTGACCGATTTTGCGCCCCCCGAACCGTGGCAACTCCGCGATTCCAATGGCCCGGCGCTCGTCGCCATGCTCGCCGCGGCCTCCTGGTTGGAGCCGGTGGCCGCCATCCATGTCCCGGATGAACCGGTCGCCATCGCCGCCGTCGTCCGCCGCTGCCTGGCGAACTGCGACGCGTTGCTGATCACCGGCGGGGTCTCCGCCGGCGACTACGATTTCGTCCCGGCCGTGCTGCGCGACTTGGGGTGCACCACCGTCTTTCACCATCTGGCGATCCGCCCCGGCAAGCCTGTCCTGGGCGCGGTCGATCCCGCCGGATGCCCCATCCTGGCCCTGCCCGGCAACCCGGTGTCCGTCATGGTCACCGCGCGGCGCCTGGCCGCGCCAGTCTTGCGCCGCCGTGCCGGTCTGACCGCCATGCCCGCGGCCGAACTTGTCGCCATTGCCGATCCGATCGCCGCACCCGCCCGACTCACCTGGTTCCCGCTGGTACGTCGTACCGTCCCGGGCGCGGTTGCGTTGGTGACAGGGATGGGCTCCGGGGACTGGGTGTCGGCCACCGCCAGTGACGGTTTTATTGAAGTGCCGCCCGGCCAATCGGCGGCCGGCTCCCGCCGCCTGTATGGCTGGACCCTGGCGGACTAGAACACACAACAAAAGGTGCTTGCCATGACTGAATCGGAATTCACCCACTTAGACTCCCACGGCGCTGCCCGCATGGTGGATGTCGGCGCCAAACCGGTAACGGCGCGGCGGGCCGTGGCCGCCGGCTTTGTGCGCTGTAGTGGCCAATTGCTGGCCGCCATCCAACGTGACGACTTGCGCAAGGGCAACCTGCTGGAGGCGGCGCGGCTGGCGGGCATTCAAGCCGCCAAGCGGACGGACGAACTGATCCCCTTGTGTCACAGCCTGCCGCTGGACGCCGTCCGCGTCGACCTGGCCGTGGAGGCGCAGGGCATCGCCATCCGGGCCGAAGCCTGTGCCTCCTGGAAAACCGGCGTCGAAATGGAAGCCCTCACCGCCGTCGCCGTCGCCGCGCTGACCGTCATCGACATGGGCAAGGCGATCGACAAAGCCATGATCATCGAGAACATCCGCCTGCTGGAGAAAACCGGCGGCCGTAGCGGTGCCTACCACGCACCAGGAGGGGCCCAACCATGACCCCCATTCGTGTGGCCATCCTCACCCTCAGCGACCGCTGTTTCCGGGGCCAGACTGTCGATACCTCCGGCCCGGCCTTGGCCGACCTTCTGCGCCAACGCCTCGCCGCCACCATCATCCAGCAGGCATGCCTTCCCGACGACCGCCCGGCCATCGCCCAGTTGCTGCGCACCTGGACCGACAACCCCTCCGCTCCCGATCTCATCCTCACGACCGGCGGCACCGGCCTTTCCCCGCGCGACGTCACGCCCGAAGCCACCCTGGACATCCTGGAACGCCGCCACGCCGGTTTGATGGAACTCGTCCGCCGGCGGTGTTCCGAAAAGACCCCGCGGGCCTATCTGTCACGGGGTGAAGCCGGCACCCGTGGCCAAACCCTCATCATCAATCTGCCCGGCTCGCTGCGCGGTGCCACCGAGTCTCTCCAGGCACTTCTCGACCTCCTCCCGCACGCTATCGAAACCCTGCGCGGCGACGTTCAGGACGACGGCCGTCCCGCCGCCATTGCCCAAACCGGTAAAGTGATCCGCCATGAGGATGCCCCATGACTACTACATCCGCGTCCATCGTCGCTCCGCCCGCCAGGTTCTATTAGTCCATCCCAGTGGCCCGGTTTGGACGCACAAGGACGACGGCTGGTGGAGCATTCCGAAGGGCGAAATCAAACCGGGCGAAGATTTGTTCGTTGCCACCCAAAGGGAATTCGAGGAAGAAGTCGGGATCAAACCCACCGGCCCGTTCATCATCCTGACGCCCGTCAACCTCCGTAGCGGCAAAATTGTTCACGCATGGGCTTGCGAACCCTTACCACTGGTAGAGCCAGACGTACGTCGTGTACCGTGTGTCGGGCAGGGGGTCGTGGAACACTTTGTCGCCGATCTTTTCGCCGCAGCGGCAGGTCAGGCGCAGGCCGTTGTGGAAAAACACCGGATCGTCATCATGAAAGCGGTAGGCAGAAACCTCTTTCTCCTCGGCGTTGAAATGCGTCACGCCCGCCAGCGGATTGGCGTAGCGGCCCTTGTTGAAGTAATACGTGCCCAGGAAGTAATCCTCGAAACCCGACGAGAGAAACAGCGGCGTGGTGCTGCCGCCGATGTACGCACGAATGCAGGATTCCATAAACGCCAGGTCCTTCCACGATCCGGATTTACGCAAGCCCTTGGCGGCGATCATGGTCTGGTAAAGGGCGCCGTGGCCGGGCACGGCGCACAAGTCGAATTCTTCCAGCGGCTTGGCGACGTGATCTTCCAGCTTGTAGAGCTGGAGCCGGGCGTTGTCGGGCAGGCGCACGCCTCCGAGTTCGACCGGGATATTTTCAGAGCCGCGGATGATCCACCAGAACTGCGGATGCTCCTTGACGCCCGGCGGCAACTGGCCGGTGACACGGATGCTTTTGCCAAACGGAATGCGATAGGTGTTGTACACGCCGCTGGGGTCGCCGGTCTTACCGACGCGCGCGGTGCCCCACGGCGCGGCGCTGTCATTAAAACCAATGGCATGGCCCAGGAACAGCTCCATGTCGATGGAAGCGTTCTGCTCGCCGTCGACGTAGATGCGGATCCGCGTTTGCTCGTAACCCTTGAAGTTGCCGCCGAACCACATGTGCGTAAGGCACCCATGGCCCTCGTGCCGGAAGAGTTCCGCCTCCTTATCGGTGCTCAGCGGCGTGACCTCCTTGCCCATGGTGCCGAAGGTTACGACACGCGCCAGGTCGGCATCGCCCGCGACGGCCGGTTCGGCCGCCGGCGCCGGCACCGCAGCGCCCGGCAGTGCCGCTAAAAGAACAACCAGCAACCGCCACGACCGGGATCGAATGGTCAAGGGCATGGATCATGACTCCAGTTACGTGTGCACTAAAGATAAGATACTTTACGTGGCCGCGCGCGTCTCGCTAGCCGGGTTCATTTTTTGATCGTCACCCACACCGGCGAGGACCAGGCCATGTTCCCATCGGCCTGCTCCACCCGCAGGTAGTAGCGGTTCTCGCCGGCCAGCGGGGCGGCATCCACAAACGTGCTGGCAAACTGCCGCGCGCCCGGCTCCCATACCTTGTAGTTCTGCTCGTTGCGCACCAGCGTTACCCGGCGCAGGGCCGCGGTACCCTCGACGGCCAACTTAAGTTCCGGCGGGCCGCTGGCTACAAACACCTCACCCATCGGCCGGTCATTGCAACTGAACTCCACGAAAATCTTATCCGTGGCCGCGATGCTGTGCCGGGCGTGCAGGCCCTTTACAATCCCCAACCGCGTGGCCTCTTCCACGTACACGCCGCCAAAGGAGGTGTGCGTCGAAATGTGGTCCGAACTGGCAAACACGCCCAGCTTAAAGCCATCCGCCAGCGCATGCTGGTAGACGCCGTTGTTGCGGATCTTGCCGAAATCCTTGATCGGCGCCGGCGGATCGGGTATCACCGCCGCCGAGGCGTTCGCCGCGTTGTAGGCCTCCTGCACGTGCAATCCGACCGTCGGCTGCGGCGCGCCCAGGCCCTCGTAACTGACGCGCGCCCCCTGGTAAATCTCCACCGTGTTCTCCACGTTGCCATCAACGCGCGGGTAGCGGTCCCAATCCGTGCCCATGTTCGTCGCCCCGGTATGGCTGATCACCGCCACCGGCTGGCCGTATTTCTCCAGCACGCCCCACAACTCCATCGGCGTGATCTGCTCGGGCCCGTCGCCCACCGGGTAGAGCGCATTCCATTGGGAGGCCTGGTACAACGCGCGGTGGATATAGACAATCGGCCCGCCGCGCTGCGCAAAGATGACATTCCGGTGGCCCCACGGATAGACCTGCTCGCGCTCGTAGGCGTAGAGCGAATTAAACCGCCCCGGCGCGTAAAACACATCCACCGCGCGCTGCGTCTGCCACCACTCGTAGGGATCGTATTTCTTGGCAATATCCGTATGGTCGCTGGTGCCCACAAAATCCAGCTCCGCCATGTCGTAGGCGTAGCGGAAATGCTCCACCAGGCAGCCGTCGTGCGCGGTGACGCAGTTGGAAAAATCCGTGTGCCGGTGCAGATCCCCAAACACCAGGTGATAAGTCTTGCCGCCAATCTGCCAGGTGTGATGCTCCTCCCGCGGCCTTTGCGGCGTGGGCGCATTTAACAGTGGCCGCGTGGTGGCCACCAGCGGCGGCTCATCGTGCGGCGGATACGGTTCCCATTCCCCCTTAAGCGTCGCCAGGAACACCGCCGCCTCCAGGACCACCTTGGTCCGGCGCTCGTCGCTGGGCCAGCAGAGCCACATGGTCCCGCCGCTGCGCGCCAGCACCGCATGGCGATCCTGCCCGAACGAACTCTGTAGCACATCCACCGGTTTGGACCAGGCCTTGGCGCCGGCATCATAGCGCGCCACGGCAATCCGCCAGTGCGTCTGCGTGAAATAGCGCAGAGCCACCCACGGGTTGCCCGCGCCATCCACACCCACCACCGGCAGATTCACCGCCGCCACCAGCCGCGGGAGCAGTTCGCCATGCTGCGGCACGGGAACCTCGGTGAAGGTGTCGGCCGCGCTGTCGTACCAGCCCAGCAGGATCCGTTTCTTCCCGTTGATGCCCGCCGCCGGGCCGCTGTGCCCGCGCACCTGCATGCCCCATTGCTCGCGGCCGCGCTCTGCGGCAATCCAGAACCCCTTGCCATCCGGGCCCGCGGCAATGCTGGCCCGCGCCTGGTACTCCGGCGAATGGGTCAGCCGTTTTTCCTCCACTTTGCCGTCGCGCCCCACGTGCGCCAGGTACAAATTAAATACGCCCCCGCGCGACGAATCAAACGCCACCCACGCCCCATCGTGCCCGTCGAACGCCACCCGCGGCTCCCAGTTGCCGCCCTCGGGCTTGCTGACGGCAATCTCCGCCGACCACTGGCCCGACTGGGGATCCAGCCATCGCGTAAAGATATCCCCCTGCCCGCGCCGCAGCGATTGCCACACCACCCACACCCGGCCCGCCGTGTCCCGGCCCGCATCGGCAAACGTATCGCTGGCCGCCGATTGCGCCAGGGTCATTTCCGCATCAAGTTTCCCCTTGGCAAAGCGCCGCGCCCGCAACGTAACGACATCCCGCGCGTCGACCTGCCCCCAGAAGCACCACACCGCCCCATCTTCCGCCACCGCCAGCGCCGGCTGGTGGACGATCCCGCGCTCTGAAACGCTGGCCACAACTTCCAGCCCGGTGGCTTCCTTCCGCGCCAGCTTAAGCACATCGGTCTGGCCATCATGGTCGATGAACGCCACCCACGGCCGGCCGCCGGCATCGAGCGCCATGGCCGGAAAATCCCGCTGCAAACCCGGGCCCGCGAGTTTCCATTGCTCCCGCGCTGCGGTGGGTCCCTGGGGCTCGGCCTCCGGCACCGCCGCCGCCTTCTTCCGGCCCGCGGCCCCCAGCGCCGCACCGCCCACGATCCCTGCCACCAGCAAGGCCACCACCGCCGCCCAAACCAAGCGCTTGCGTCCCATGGAATCATGCCTCCCAGCTCTACTCCAGCAGC